>Ga0164290_1000152_pt1 | contig 262301 bp, 265 predicted proteins | sample Micstemetagenome_FD_108782 | JGI IMG/M metagenome (GOLD analysis project Ga0164290, IMG submission 108782) | Contaminated culture microbial community from soil near Moab, Utah, USA - Microcoleus steenstrupii SON62 (Illumina Assembly) | ecosystem: Environmental > Terrestrial > Soil > Soil crust... | reverse complement strand
ACCGGTGGACATCGGACAGCGTGCGGTGACGGTTGCCGCCGGCTACAAGCACACCTGTGTCCTGCTCGCCAAGGGCAGTGTCCGCTGCTGGGGCGATGCCACGAACGGACGCCTGGGCGACCCGTCCAGCTCCGAGACCATCGGTGATGACGAGGCGCCCTCGAGTGTCGCGGATCTCAGCTTCGACGGGACCGGCGGCGCCGAGCCAGGGTTGCCGAAGGCACTGACCCTGGGCAGCGACCATGCGTGTGTGATCCTCGCGGACGGGTCGGTTCGCTGCTGGGGCAAGGGCGCCCATGGTCGACTCGGCTACGCCAACACCCACGACGTCGGCGACAACGAGTATCCAGGCGCTACGTCCGACAATTCGGCGCACCCGGTGAACATGGGGAGTGGCCAGCTGGCCACCCGGATCGTTGCCGGCTACTCGACCACCTGCGTGCGGATGGACGATGGCAGGGTTCGCTGTTGGGGTGAGGGTGTGAGCGGCCGCCTCGGCTACAGCAGTGTCGCGAACATCGGAGACAACGAGCATCCCGCCAGTGCGGGTCCGGTGCAGCTGGGAACTCTGCGGTACGGGACGATGATCTCCGCGGCAGGCGCGCACAGCTGTACCGCGATGGATGATGGCAACCTGCGCTGCTGGGGCAGGAACGATTCGGGTCAGCTGGGCTACAACAACACCACCTACATCGGTGACAACGAGCACCCGACAGCGGTCGCGCCGGTCGCCTTCGGTGCGGGGCGCAAGGTGACAGCCATGAGCTCGGGTACCTCGCACACCTGCGCGGTCCTCGATGACGCCACCGTCAGCTGTTGGGGCGCGGGCGACTATGGGCAGCTGGGCTACGGCAGCACCGACAACGTCGGCACCGACCAGACCTCGGTCGGAGCTCCGGTCAACCTGCTCTGAGGCTGAGCGGCGGGATCCAGCCAGGCCCAACGCTGCTCGCGACGGGTGCCTGCGAGCCTCGATGCCGGTCCACCGGGACTCGTGCCCGGATGGTTGCCCAGGCCGTTCGCCCCATGGTGGCCTTCATCGAGGAGACCCCCGCGCCGCATGCGGTGCGACCAAGCCTTCGTCACCGAATGGCTGCAGTGACGACTGCTGCGGCGGTCTGCCTGGGAGCGGCTGCCGGCGTACCAGCCTTCGCGGCCGATGACGCGCGAGCGGAGCTGCTTGCCAAGAAAGAGCGGTACGTCCGTGCGGGCTACCTCCTGGACCTGCAGCGCTTCGCGACGGTCACGCCCCCCAATCCAGGCGCTGCCGTCTGGTGGCAACAAGACGCCCTCGCACGCGACTTCACCTACGACATCCATGCCATGGTCACGCAGGGCAGTGCGCGGGAGGTTGCCTACAAGAAGGTTTGGACCTGTCAGCGCAGCTGGAAGACGCCGAACGGGTGCAAGAGCTTCGCGGATCGTCGTGAGGAGTTCTTCGCCGCCGCATTGGCCAAGCACGGTGAGTGCGCGCCCAGCTGGCGGGAGAGCTCGGGCTTCAGCACCTCCTGCTGAAGAACCGGCTCAACATCGACCAGGCAAGGCCCTTCTTCCTCGTCAACAACCTGACCACGCACGCCAGGGGGAGGCCGACCGTGCGGTGGCCGACCTTGCCTGCTTGGACGTCGATGGGGACCCTGGGGCAGCGTCGGAGGGTCGGGTCCAGCTCATGGACTGCGAGATCGATCGGGCCGCTTCGGTCACCAGGCCGACCGATCAGGTGTGGCGGTTCGTTCCCGGATCCGGTCTGGTCCAGAACGTGGCGTCCGGGCGGTGCCTGGACGTGGCGGGGCCAGCCGCGGAGCAGGTCGAGCACGGCGACGTCACGCGCTCGGACTGTGACGTCACAAGGCTGCCGGAGCATGCAGATCAGCAGTGGGGCCTGCACACGCTGGGATACCTGGTCAACCTCGCGAGTGGTCGCTGCCTCGACATGGGGATCGATGACGCGACGAAGAACGGTGCCGTGCCGCCGCGCGTCGTGGCCTGCCAGCACGGCTGCGGCGCCATCCCGTTCGCGCGGGGGTCCTCCCAGGGCCTGACGGCGGAGGATGGTGGCACCGACCAGTCCCGGAGCATGTCGTACGTCAACGGCGGCAGGGACGACCTGCTTCCGGCGCCGTCCCCGCCCTTTGACCCCGACCTCTGACCGCCCGGGGTCTACGGCGGTCCTGCTGCGCAGATGACGGTCACTCGCACGGTCGCGGTGGACCCGCTCACGAGCGTGTATTCGAACTCGTCACGACTGAGCTGGTGCTCGGTAGCATCCGCGGGCGTGCAGTAGCCGGGGTTCGGAGAGTAGAGCAGCTGAGTGCCGGTGGAATCGATGGCAACGTTGCCGTGGTACGGCTCGGTGGTCGACGCCACCCTCGGCGATGCCGCACCCTCGGGCTTGCTGTCGTTGCCCACGACGTCGATGACGTTGGAACCGCTGTCCTGCGTGATCGTCACCGCATCGTCGAAGGCCACCGGGAGGGCGCAGGTGACGTCGACCCGGACGGTCGCCGTCGCGCCACCGTTGAGGCTGTAGGTGAACACGTCCGGCGTCCCACCGGGGGAGTTGCAGTAGCCCGGCGGGGGCGAGTAGGTCACAGCAGCGCCGACGAGGCCGTTGCGGTGCTCGATCGACACGAGCCCGTGGGCCGGCTGAGTGACCGAGACGACACGTTTGGTCCCGATCGCGGTGGGGTCCGGGGCGTAGGCGCCCCCTGCCGGGAGGTCAGGGTCAGGAGCGCTGGTGCCCAGGACATCGTTGCCCAGCACGGTGAGGATCGTGGTACCACTGGCCTCGGGAACGGTCGGTGAGTCGTCGACGGCAAGGGGCGCCGGTCCGAAGAGCCGGACGAGGCCTGCGCTGCTCGGCACCTCGTTGTCGCCGATCGTGACCACGTTCGCGTAGCCCAGTCTGCCGTAGGCTCCGTCGCCCCAGCACCCGACAGTGCCGTCGGTGAGGAGGGTGCACGTGTGGTTCGCCCCAGCGACGATCGCGAGGGCCCGGCGGGGGCCAAGGTTGACAGCTCCGCGGCTCCCGGCACGCTCGTCGTCCCCGATCGTCAGGGTGTTGCCGTATCCCAGCTGGCCCTTCGAGCCGTCGCCCCAGCAGTGCACGGTGCCGTCTCCGGCGATGATGCAGGAGTGCGCACGACCGAGCGCGATCGAGCCGGCCGCCCTGCCAAGATTGACCGGCCCCACCTGAACAGGAGTTTCGTCGTCACCGACGTGGTCGACGACCATGCCGTCTTCGATCCCGGCCCAGTCCAGACGTTCGCCGTACCCCAGCTGGCCGTCCCGGTGTATCCCCCAGCAGTACAGGTTGCCGTCGTCGGTTCGGGCGCAGCTGTGCTCGCGTCCAGCGCTGATCTCGACGGCGTGACGACCCGGTCCGAGGTTGACATGGCCCGCTGAGCTCGGCCCCTCGTTGTCACCGATCGTGCTCTCGTTGCCGTAGCCGAGCCGGCCGCCGGCACCGTGTCCCCAGCACACAACGCCTCCGGTGCTCATCACCGCACAGTTGTGGTCGAACCCGGCAGCGATCGACCGGGCCTTCCCCAGCTCGATGGGCAACGAATGTGTTGGATGCTCGTTGTCGCCGAGGGTGTTGGTCGACTGCAGGCCGTGCTGGCCGTGGTCCCCCTTGCCCCAGCAGAGGACCCGGCCGTTCGCCAGGACGGCGCACGTGTGGCGGCCTCCGGCGACGATGGTCACCGCTTCGGCGGGCAGTCGCACCGTTGCGACGTCGACAGGTCGTTCGTCGCCACCGATGTGCTCGACGTTCGCAAGGCCGAGGCGTCCGTCGGACCCTGCGCCCCAGCACCGGACGTCACCGTTAACCAAGACCGCACACGTGTGCTGGTCGCCGGCCGCGATGGCCTTCGCCGGTCCGCCGAGTGCGATCTCGAGATCTCCGGGGTGTTCGTTGTCTCCGAGCACGGTCTTGTGTCCCAGCCCCAGGACTCCGGGAATCGCGGGGGCCGGACCTTGGCTACCCCAGCAGACGACTGTGCCGTCGTCACGCAGCGCGCAGCTGTGTGCGCCGCCCGCCGTGATGGCCTTGACCTCGTGGTTCGCACCGATGTGCACGTGCCCTGCTTCCCACGGCTCTTCGTCGTCCCCGACCGATGCCGTGTTCCCGTAGCCCAGCCGCCCGTCGGCGCCGGCGCCCCAACAGGTCACCTCGCCATCAGCCAGCTCTGCGCACGCGTGCGCGGCGCCGAGCTGTACGGACAACGCTCGGTTGCCGAGGCGGACCGGCGACCACCAGCTGGTCCCGGGCTCGGAGCGATGATCGCCGATGACCTGTGTCGTCTTGACTCCCAGCACCGCGTGGCCGGGCCCCCAGCAGCGCACGTCGCCGTTGTCCAGCACCGCACAGCTGTGGTCACCGCCGACAGTGACCCCGACCACCTGCACGTAGTCGATCCCGTCGGCTTCGTAGCCGAACAAGACGGTCCCGGGCGAGGAGAACTCAGTACCCGCGGTCCAGACCGGCTCGTTGTCGCCGATGCTCGCGAGTGATCCGTTCCCGAGTCGGCCGTCGCCGCCGAAGCCCCAGCACCGCACCACGCCGGTGTCGAGCAGCGCGCAGGTGTGCCTGCGGCCGACACTGACCGAGACTGCTGCCGCGCCGAGGCTGACCCGCTTGGTCCCGGGAGCAGCGCGGTCCCCGACGTCGGCGGTGTTGCCGTAGCCCAGCCGACCGTCGACGCCTTCGCCCCAGCAGGACACAGTTCCGGCGTCCAAAACCGCACATGCGTGAAGGTCTCCGACGTCGACAGCGATGGCCAGGGCGTCCCCGAGGTCGACGGGCGGTCGAGAGGCGGGCGACTCGTCGTCACCGATCCGCTCGGTATTGCCCTGCCCGAGCTGTCCGCTGATGTTGAAGCCCCAGCACCGGATCCTCCCGCTCGCAACGAGTGCGCAGGTGGTGTCACCGCCGGCGCTGATCGCCACCACCTTGGGCCCCACGTTCACGATGGGCTGCGAGGCGGGAACCTCGTTGTCACCGATGTCGTTGGTGTTGCCGGAGCCGAGCTGCCCATGGGCGCCGTCGCCCCAGCAACGAACGTCGCGGGTCTCGAGGAGGGCGCAGGTGTGTCGCCTGCCCGCCGTGATCGATATCGCCTTGGCGCCGAGGTCGACTGGTCCGACCTGCTCTGGCGTCTCGACGTCACCGACATCGAGAGTGTTGCCGTACCCGAGGCGTCCGTGGTCGCCCTCGCCCCAGCACCAGACGTCACCGGCCTTCAGGACGCAGGTGTGCTCATCGCCGGTGGCAGTGCGCTGAAGCGCGCTGCTGCGCTCGCCCGGTTCGCCGGCTGGACCGTCGGCCTGCGCAGTCGCGGCCAGGACGACGCCAACGGCGAGGAAGATGCCGCCGAAGAACAGGAGCAGTGCCGCGCGACCCGATCGGCTCAGTCCCCGGGCGGCCAGCTCGGGCCGCTCGATGTCCACCAAGGTTGCCACGTTCACTGTCGCCTCCAGGGCCAGGTTCAATCGTGGTCTGGCCCGGCCCAGAAAGTGAACGGAACCTACGACGGCACCCGTTGCAGAAACCGTTGGAGAAGGCGTTGCGGAGATCGTGCCGCTGGCCGGGACGCACTCAGCGTTGGGCAGGCCTTCGATCCGCCATCGGTTTCCCCAACGTGCACCCGATTGAGTCGACGGCGTTCATATCCGCGCCCTTCTTCTGAGAACTCGAGGACCAAGATGACCCTGTCGACCGCCCGCCACCCGTGGAGGCAACGCGCGCCGCGTGCCCGCGCCGCCCTCGCGACGTTCGCGATCGCCCCGATGGCAGCCGCGGCGAGTCCAGCCGCCGCCGCCGAGGCCCCGCTGCCGGTTCCGGCCCCGCCTGCCTGCGACTCCCTCACCCCGACGGTCGTCGGCGGCTCGCGCGACACGTTCGTCATCGGCACCGACGATGACGACATCATCTTCGCCGCCGACGGCGATCACCAGGTCTTCGGCCGCGAGGGCGACGACATCATCTGCATGTTCGGCTTCGACGGCAAGGACTCGATCGACGGTGGCGAGGGCGACGATCAGATCCTGACCGAGGCTCGCAGCGACATCCGCGGGCGGGCGGGCAACGACCTCATCTTCACCTTCGTCGCTGACGTCGAGGTGCGCGGCGATGCCGGCAACGACACCATCGTCCACATTGGCCCGGGACCGAGCCTGCTGGCAGGCGGCGCGGGCGACGACGCCATCCTCGGCGGCGCCGGGGACGACACGATGACCGGCGGTGACGGCCTTGACACGATCGATGCCGGCCCGGGCAACGACTCCGTCGACGGCGGCGAGGGCGCCGATGTCCTGACGGGAGACGTCGGCAACGACACCATCACGGGCGGCGACGGCGACGGCGACGACGCCATCGATGGCGGAGAAGGCGCCGACAGGCTGGCCGGCGACGCCGGGAACGACCACGTGTCCGGCGACGCCGGTGACGACGCCATCGTTGGCGGCGACGGTCTCGACATCCTGGCCGGGGGCGACGGCATCGACCTCGTGTCCGGTGATGCCGGTGACGACACCCTGTCCGGCGGTATCGGCGACGACGCCCTGTTCGGCGGTATCGGCAACGACACCATGTCCGGTGGCATCGGCCATGACACCTTGTTCGACGGCGCCGGCGACGACCTCGTGCACGGCGACGACGGCAACGATGACCTGCGCGGCTCCGACGGGGCGGACCACCTGTACGGCGACAGCGGCGACGACACCATGCGCGGCGGCGCCGGCGACGATCGCCTGATCGGTTCCTACGGAGCGGACGACATGTACGGCGACGCCGGTCAGGATGAGCTGCGCGGGAACAGCGGAGACGACTACCTCCGCGGTGGCGGGGACCGCGACCGGATCTTCGGCGGCGACGACAAGGACCGCGTCTACGGCGACAACGGCAACGATGACCTGTTCGGTGACTCAGGGGCCAACTTCGCCGACGGCGGCCTCGGCACCGACTACTGTCCCGACGTCTGGCGCAGCCGCAGCGTCAGCTGCAGCGCCAGCCGGTAGGAGCTCGGCCGGGGTCGGAAAGGCTCCGCGTGGAGGGGACGACGCTCGCTTCGTTCGCGGTGCGGGGTGACGGCCCCTCCGCCAACGCCGCCGGTCCGGTGCGGACCTCGGGTCACGTCACCGGCCGCGGCTACCCGGACGGCCCCTCGATTGGGTCCGGCCGGAGGCCATGGGTTAGAGTTCCACCGCTTCTACAAGGCCCCGTAGCGCAGTTGGTTAGCGCGCCGCCCTGTCACGGCGGAGGCCGCGGGTTCGAGTCCCGTCGGGGTCGCAGAACAAGCCCGGATCACTGATCCGGGCTTGTCCCTTTTTACCCGCTGCGGCTTGCCTGGCCTTAGGCGTTGGTCGGTACGCCGCGCTGCTGCTCGTCGGTCAGCCGAGCCTCCTCGACCGCCTGGTGCTCGAGCTCCTGCCGCACCCGGTTCCACTCCTCGGGCGAGGAGGCGAGCGACTTGGTGCCCCCCTGGATCCGTTCGATCGCGCGCCGGGCGTAGACCTGCTGCTCGGTGACGGCACGCTCGGCGCGTCCGCGGCCGAGGAAGCTCACCGCCCAATGGCCGAGCGCGGTGACCCGGTTCTTGAAGCCGGTGAGGTAGACGAGGTGCAGGCCGAGCCACATCAACCAGGCCGGGAAGCCGGAGACCCGGAACTTCCCGACGAGCACCACTGCACTGAACCGCGAGATGGTGGCCATCGAGCCCTTGTCGAAGTACTTGAACGGCTTGAGCGGGTCCTTGCCCTCGATCCGACGGGTGATGGTCTTGGCGGAGTACTTCGCGCCCTGGATCGCGACCTGGGCGACGCCGGGCAGGTTGTCCAGCGCCATCATGTCGCCGATGACGAAGATCTCCGGGTAGCCCGGCAGTGTCAGGTCCGGGTTGACGCTGATCCGCCCGGCCCGGTCCAGCGGAGCGCCGGTCTGGTCGGCGAGGGTCTGGCTGAGCGCGTTCGCCTGGACCCCGGCGGCCCACACCTTGCAGGCGCTCTCGACGCGCTGCGTCGTACCGTCCTTGAACGCGAGGGTCACGCCGCGCTCGTTCAGCTCGGTCACCATCGCGCCGAGCACGACCTCGACGCCGTGCTTCTCCAGCGACCTCTTCGCGATCTCGCCGAGCTTGGACCCGAACGGTGGCAGCACCTGGGATGCGGCGTCGACGAGCAGCACCCGGGCCTCGCGGGTGTTGATGGCGCGGAAGTCGTGGCGCAGCACCCGCTGCGCGAGCTCGGCGATCTGGCCGGCCATCTCGACGCCGGTGGGACCCGCGCCGACGACGACGAACGTCAGCTGCCGGGTGATCTCGTCCTCGGTCTCGGCCAGCTCGGCGAGCTCGAAGGTGCCGAAGATCCGCCCGCGCAGCTCCAGCGCGTCGTCGATGCTCTTCATGCCGGGGGCGAACTCGGCGAAGTGGTCGTTGCCGAAGTAGGACTGGCCGGCGCCGGCCGCCACCACGAGGGAGTCGTACTTGGTGACGGTCATCCGACCGCTGATGTGGGAGGTGACCGTCTGCGCGTCTACGTCGATCGCGTCGACGGTGCCGAGGATGACCCGGACGTTCTTCTGCCGGGCGAGGATCTCGCGCGTCGGTGGGGCGATCTCGCCCTGGGACAGGATCCCGGTGGCCACCTGGTAGAGCAGCGGCTGGAAGAGGTGGTGCGTCGTCCTGGAGACGAGGGTGACGTCGACATCGGCGCGCTTGAGCGCCTTCGCGGTGAACAGACCGCCGAATCCCGATCCGATGACGACGACGTGGTGCCTGGCCATGTGAGTCCCTTCCGCCGGTGTCTCGATGGCAGTCTGCCGAATTCTGCTCCGCCGCGGGGGCCGACTCGGAGTCTGGCGCGTCGCCTGCCAGGATCGGGGCGAGGAGGAGCGTCACATGCCCGTGGAGATGAGCCCCGAGGACTTCGAGGCCCTGGTCGAGAACGCCCTGGACGCGATCCCCGACGAGATCGCCTCGCTGGTGCGCAACGTGGTGGTGCTGGTCGAGGACGAGCCCCCCGAGGACGAGCCCGACGACCTGCTCGGCCTCTACGACGGGGTGGCGCTCACCGAGCGCGACCAGGCGTTCCTCCCCGCGCTCCCGGACCGGATCTTCCTGTTCCGCGGTCCGCTCCTGGACATGTGCGAGGACGAGGCCGAGCTCGTCGACGAGATCCGGATCACCGTGGTCCACGAGATCGCCCACCACTTCGGGATCGACGACGACCGCCTGCACGACCTCGGCTACGCCTGATCTCCTACGCCGCGAGCCAGAAGCCGAAGGAGGCCGCGGCGAGGCCCAGGCCGATGGTGAGAGCGGCGTACGTCGTACCAGCGCGGACGCCGAGGCTCCTCGTCTGCACGGCGAACGAGGAGTACGTCGACAGCCCGCCGCAGAAGCCGGTGCCGACGAGGGCGAAGGCCGCTCCGTCGACGGACCAGCCGACGCACATCCCGAGCAGCAGCGAGGCGCAGGTGTTGGCGACCAGGGTGCCGGTGTGGAAGCGGCCGTCCAGCAGGGCGCCGAGCGTGAACCGCAGAGGTACGCCGAGCGCTGCGCCGAGCGCGACCCAGAGAACTGTCATCGGGGGCTCACAGCTCGTCCTCCGGCGGCAGCGCGGGCGCGGCACGTCCGACGAGGGTGACCGCGAGCAGGCAGGCCACCAGCGTCCCGAGCAGGTAGCAGCCGGCGAGTGCGGTGTCCCCGGCCGCGAGCATCGACCGCCCCTGCTCGCTGGTCGCCGAGAGCGTGGTGAAGCCGCCGAGGACGCCCGGTCCGAGCGCGGCCGCCCAGGTTGCGGACCTCCGGACGAGCGGAAGCAGTGTGAGCCCGGCGAGCAGCGTGCAGCCCAGGACGTTGATCGCGAAGGTCGTCCACGGGAACCCGGGGCCGTCGGGGGCCAGCTCGCCGAAGAGATAGCGGCCCACGGCGCCCACCGTCCCGCCGACGGCCACTGCGAGCAGGAGCCGCGGCGTCGGGATCACGAACGGATCGTAGGGCGCGGGTCCGTGCTGCCGGACCACGGCTGCGGTGCGGCGCCGGCGGCCTGGCGGCGGAACTCGCTGAGGAACCAGATCTGGAAGGCCCGCTGCTCGGGGGTCCGGGGCGCGGTGAGCAGCCGCTCGGCGCGGCTGAAGTCGTCGGCGGCGTCGAGCAGGTCGATCAGCTCACCGATCTGGCGGGCGATCATCGGGGGCATCCGGAGCCGCAGGTCGATCGCCTCCTCGCCGGCCTCGAGGGCTTCGTCCACCTGCTCGCGGCCCATCCCGGACCGCAGGGGCAGCTCGAGGGCGTTGAAGTGCTCGGACAGGATCTTCGCGAGCGGGTAGTCGTTCTCGTGCGCCAGCGCGAGGAGCCGGATCTCCCGCCGGAGGTCGCGGTAGTGACGCTGGAAGCGTGAGAACGCATGGACCGGCACGCCCTTGACCTGGATCGCGACCTCGCCCATCCGGGTGCGTGCCTCACCGGTGTCCGGCGGCGCCATCAGCTGGAAGTCGGGACCGATGCCGTCGGTGAAGCCGGCCGCGGGCTCGAACCACACCGTCTTGCCGTCCTCCTCGATCACCGCGCCCCAAGCGGCCGACGCACGGGCGACGATGTCGAGGCCGCGTCCGAACCCGGTCAGGTCGGTCACGTCGAAGTCCTCGGTCGCCCCCGAGTCGAAGGCGTCCAGGTCGAAGGCGTCGAGATCGATGCCGCCGGCACGCGAGCCCGGCTGCGGCGGTACGACGGACGCGTCGGCGACCTCGATCCGGGGGTGCTCGGGCGTGCCGCGCAGCTGGAGCCGGACCGGCGGGTCGGCGTGGAGGAGGGCGTTGGTCACGAGCTCGGAGACGCCGAGCTCGGCACACTCGGCGAGGTCGTCCCGGTCGATCGCCGTGCAGGTCCGGACCGCCCACCGGCGTGCTTCCTGCACGCTACGGGGACCACTGGTCAGGGTGAGGACCTGCCGGTGTGGCAACGTGAACCCCTTCCCATGCCCTTGCGGACTGCCCATGCGGATTGCCGATACGGATTGCCGATACGGATTGGTCCAGCGCCCGAGTCGATGCTGAGGGTGGTGAGTCGTTCGACCCAGGAATCCAGGGTCATGTACCCCGACTCCCTGCGGTCAAACATCGAATTTAGAGGCAGATTCTGGCGGGTGTCACGCCGAGACGGGGGCCCGTCCGACCTGTGACCGAGGAGACAGCTCCGAACGGGCCCGACCTTTTGGGGCGGCTGACCCAGCGCGCGAGACTGGGGCCATGACGAAGGGGACACAGGGGACCGAGGGGACAGTGACCGACCTGTCGACGCCGGACCGGGCCCTGGTCCCGCGCTCCGACCGCCACCAGGTGGTCGTGATCGGATCGGGTTTCGGTGGCCTTTTCGGCACCAAGGCGCTCAAGCGCGCCGACGTCGACGTGACCATGATCGCGAAGACGACCCACCACCTCTTCCAGCCGCTCCTCTACCAGGTCGCGACCGGCATCCTCTCCGAGGGCGAGATCGCGCCGCCGACCCGCGAGGTGCTCGCCCGGCAGAAGAACGCGCAGGTCCTCCTCGGCGAGGTGACCGCCATCGATCTCGCGGGCCGGACCGTCACCTCGCAGGTGCTCGGACGTGAGCTGACGACGCCGTACGACTCGTTGATCGTCGCTGCCGGCGCCGGCCAGTCCTACTTCGGCAACGACCACTTCGCCGAGTTCGCCCCCGGCATGAAGAGCATCGACGACGCCCTGGAGCTCCGGGGCCGGATCTTCGGCGCGTTCGAGATGGCCGAGCTCGGCGCCGCCCGCGGCGAGAACGTCGACCACCTGCTGACCTTCGTCGTCGTCGGTGCCGGCCCGACCGGCGTCGAGATGGCCGGCCAGATCGCCGAGCTCGCGCACCGCACCCTGACCCGTGACTTCCGCGCGATCAAGACCCACCAGGCCCGGGTGATCCTGGTCGACGCCGCCCCGCAGGTGCTGCCGCCGTTCGGCGCCAAGCTGGGCGCCTGGACCAAGGAGAAGCTCGAGGACCTCGGGGTCGAGGTCATGCTCGGCGCGCTCGTCTCGGGCGTCGACGAGCGTGGGATCGTCGTGAAGTACAAGGACGGGCGCGAGGAGCGCATCGCGGCCGTCACCAAGGTGTGGGCGGCCGGCGTCCAGGCGAGCGAGCTCGGCAGGACGCTCTCCGACCAGACCGGTGTGCCGCTCGACCGCGCCGGTCGGATCGCGGTCAACCCGGACCTGACCCTGCCCGGCTATCCCGAGGTGTTCGTCGTCGGCGACATGATCGACCTCGACAACCTCCCCGGAGTGGCGCAGGTCGCGATCCAGGGCGCCAAGTACGCCGCCCAGGAGATCGAGGGCCGGCTCAAGGGCAAGGCGCCGCAGAGGCCGTTCAAGTACTTCGACAAGGGCTCGATGGCCATCGTCAGCCGGTTCCGGGCGGTCGCCCTGGTCGGCAAGCTGAGGCTGACCGGGTTCGTCGCCTGGCTGATGTGGCTGGCCGTGCACCTCTTCTACATCACCGGCTTCAAGAACCGGCTGACGGCCGTCCTGCACTGGCTGATCTCGTTCCTCGGCCGCGGCCGCTCCGAGCGCACGTCGACCGAGCAGCAGATCTTCGCCCGGGTCGCGCTGAAGCGGCTCGAACGCGGTGCGGCCGACCTGGTCTCGCAGCCGGGGGAGTACGACGCCGAGGCCGAGCGCCGTCGCCGCGAGGAGCTCGAGACCCGGGCGCTCGAGGAGGTCCGGCTCACCGACGAGCAGGCGCGGGGCGTCAAGGTCTGACGGGTCCGACGGGGCTTACTCGAGCTCGAACCCGGACTCGGTCGCCTCGGCGGCGGCGCGGAACCGGTCGAGGTCGCGGGCCCACTTGGGCAGGATGAAGACCCCCTCCGCCTCGGCGGTGACCTCGCCCTCGGCGTTCAGCAGGTGGCCCTTGCCCCAGGTCTTGATGCCGTCGCGCCGGTCGACCCACGCCTCGCAGCGCAGGTCGCCGAGCGGGCTGCCCTGGCGGTAGACGATGGTCAGGGTGCCGGTCATGCCCGGCCGACCGCTGGTGCTGACGGCATGGCCGAGCACCTGGTCGAGGACCAGCGCGATCACCCCGCCGTGCACCAGGCCCGGAGGGCCTTCGTACGCCGCGCCCAGCCGGAAGTCGCTCCACGCCCTGCCGTCGCCGTCGCTCTTGACCTCCAGCGGCGGCGCGATCGCGTTGCGCAGGCCCATGACGGCGTTGCCCCAGTTGCGTCCGCGGCTGCCGTCGGCGCGGAACCGCACGCCGTACGACCCGTCGAGCTGCTTCTTGCGCAGCCGCTCGACGATCGCCTCGACCTCGGCCTGCGCGGCTCGGATCTCGTCGTCGTCGACCTCGGTGCGGATGGTGACGTCGACCAGCTCGCGGACCGCCTGCGTGAACGGCGCGTAGAGGGCGGCCTCCCGCGCGATCTCGTCGTCGGTGGCGGTCTCTGCCTGGAACCGGCTCATGCCGTCACACTAGAACAAGTTCTCGCGCAGAAAACCTGATGCGACGAGCGTCACTGGTTGGTCGAATAGCGCCATGACCGAGCTGGTTCGACCCGACCCCGCCCGCGCCCGCGCCTGGGCGGCGATGATGGCCGACTTCGGCGGCTGGGAGGAGGCGCACGGTTCGGGCTACTGGGTCTTCCCCGAGCCGCCGCCGTACGCCGAGCCGGACTGCGCGGCGTTCGTCGCCGGCATCCTCGCCGCCGAGGGTGCCGACAGCAGTGACCGGGGCCCGGCGATGCCGGCGGGGCGGGTGCCCAACACGCACTTCTGGATCGCCGACGGCGACGACCTGGTCGGCTACCTCCACCTGCGGCACGAGCTCAACGACTGGCTGCTGCAGGAGGGCGGCCACATCGGCTACTCGGTGCGGCCGGACCGGCGTCGGCAGGGCCATGCGACGCGCGCGCTGGCACTCGGCGTACGGCGAGCCGGCGAGCTCGGCATCGAGCAGGTGCTGGTCACCTGCGACACCGACAACGCTGGGTCGGCGCGCACGATTGAGGCCGGCGGCGGCGTCTTCGAGGACGTCCGCAACGCCAAGCGCCGCTACTGGATCACGGTGCCGGCGCCGGCCGCAGGTCCGGACGGAGCCGGTGCAGCACAGCGGTGAACAGCTCAGGGTCGACCATGCTGCGGTCGAGCACCAGCAGCGGCTGGTCGTGCCGTTCGACGAGCACCCGCCAGCCGCGCTGCCCCGGTCGGCCCTCGACCAGCACGGGCGTGTAGGGGCTGGACAGGTCGATGACCTCGAACTTGCCGTTGCGGATCATCTCGAGCTGGCCGCGGATCACCGCGAGCTCGGTGACGCTCGTGGTGGCGCGGACGGCGAACACCACCAGGGTCAGCAGTGCCAGCAGCACGGCTAGCCCGTAGCTGACCGTCGTGCGCTCCTGGTAGGCCTGGTAGCCGGCGGCGACCGTCAGCGCGGCCACGACGACGAACATCGCCGTGATGGCGTGCCGTGCGCCGGCCTTCGGCTTGAAGACGGCGTTGGTGGAGCTCGACGCGGTCAGCACCTCCTCGCGCTCCGGCGTCGAGGCGTACGGCGACCGCGTGCCCGGCGTCGTCCCGGCCCGCGGCGGCGGCGTGGGGAACTCCTCAGCCGGGTCGGACGAGGTGTCCGCAGGCGGGTCGACGGGCTCCTTCGCCACGGGCTTGTAGGGCATCGGCCACTTCCGGGCCACCGGAGGCTGAGGCGCGACGAGCGCGTCGAGCACCTCCTGCCCGGCGTCGCGTGTGTTGGGCACGCTCAACCGCTGCGGGTCGACCGTCCCTGGCGGGTCGACCCGGTGCCTGCCACCCCGGACGTGGTCGCCGACCTCGTCGGCGTACGTCGCTCGCTTCGCGAGCCACCTCCGGATGGCGTCGGTATCCGCGCCGAAGTCCATCTCGTCAAGCTCCCCCATGACGAGGCCTCCCTTCCTCCCGAGCATGAATCTACGCCTGTTCGGGTGCTCGCGTGACCGGTTCTCGCCGGTCCGGCGGTAGATTGAGACTGAGTCTCAAACGAAGTCTCGATCGAGAGGTGGGCGGATGTCCGAGTCGTCGACGCTGCGACCGACGCGTCAGCGGCGCGCGATCACCGAGGCGTTGGCGGGTGCGTCGGACTTCCAGACCGCCCAGGACATCCACGACTCGCTGCGGCACGCGGGCGAGAAGGTCGGCCTGGCCACCGTCTACCGCACGCTGCAGGCGATGGCAGACGCCGGCGAGGTGGACGTGCTCCAGGGGAGCAGCGGTGAGTCGGCCTACCGCCGCTGCAGCACCCACCACCACCACCACCACCTGGTCTGCCGGTCGTGCGGGCGGACCGTCGAGGTGACCGGGCCGGCGGTCGAGTCCTGGGCCGAGGCGGTCGCCCGCGAGCACGACTTCGCCGAGGTCAGCCACAGCCTCGAGCTGTTCGGCATCTGTGCGGAGTGCCGTCAGCAGTAGCGGTGCACACCGCCCGGCGTGAGGCCGAGGTCGCGGAGCACGACCGGCCACCGGTCGCCGTACCGGCTGCAGGTGTGGCGGAAGGCCCGGCGGCGGTACTCGATGGCCAGCACCTGGTCGCCGTACGACGCCGCGTAGAGCCGGCACTCGCGCCACTGGCCGCACTCCTCCGCCACCGCGAAGTCGAATCCGATCGTCGTGCCGTCCCACTCCGCGAGGTTCTTCTGGCCGACCGGCAGACCCGCCGCGTGGGCTCGTCGGACGAGCAGGCGGGCGTAGGTGAGTGCCTGGCGGCGCCTGATCAGCCGGTGGCTGCGCGTGAACGAGTCGAGGTTGTCGTACTCGACCGCGTCGAAGCCGTCGGCAGCGCACCGGTCCGTCCACCCCCCGACGATCCGGGCGAGCGCCCTTCGCTTGGCGGGGGTGCGGGTGTCGAGCAGCCACTCTCCCCACACCTCGTCCACCACCGGTCGCCCGTCCTCCTTGAGCACCAGCCGCCAATGGTGGCGGCGCCAGAACCTCCGCTCGTCGGGCTGGGTCTGGAAGCCGTTGACGTAGCAGATGTTGTACCGGCCGGTGAGCGGCGACGCCTTCCGGTCCCGTACGACGATGCCGACGTCGTCGGGCAGCCGGTCCCGCGTGCCGCCGAGCTGGTAGTCGACGTGGGAGCCCGGGTCGAACAGCGGACCCGGCTCCGCCGTCGCCGGCCCAGCGACCGTTGCCGCGCTCAGAAGTGCCGTGGCGATCACCAGGAACCTACGCATCCTGCGAGCGTAGGTCCGTCGGTGGGCCCCGTGGGGCTCGAACCCGCAACCTAGAGCATCATCAGCGCTTGGTACTGACGATCAACGGGCCGAGGTCCTCGACCGTCGCGCATGTTGCGGACAGGTCGCGGATGCTCTGCCAGACAGCTGCTCGGGGTGCGTCGATCCTGAGTGCGCGGATGCATTCGTCGAGACGGTGCGGTCGGTCCTGGAGGTAGGTGGCTGCGTTGTTGAGGCTCTCGCCGACGGTCTTGCCGTACGCATCGACTGCCTTGTGCGCGCCGGCCTTCAGTGCCGCGGTGTCGGGTTTCATCATGGCTAGGTCGATGAGGTCGCGGCTGAACGTCGAGGTGTCTGCCCAACGGTCGTCGTTGGCCAGCAGCTTGCTTGCGACCTGGTCGGTTCGCGTCAGGATCCGTACGCCGCAGATCTCATCGTTCGGGGAGGGAGTGTCGAGGTCGATGCGGCCTTCATGGATGATCTCGAACTTGATCGCAACCCCCGCAACGAGCACCGAGGTCCTGATCCCGTAACCGTCAACAGAAGGTGTTCGACCCAGGTCCAGCTCGCGTGTTGCCAGAGCGTCGAGCCCACGCCCCCTGACGATCTGGCGCAGCTCTCGGTAGGACTGCTGGTCGGAGACCAGAAAGTCGATGTCGACCGATTCGCGGAACTCACCGTTGGTGAGGGCGATCGCGGTGCCGCCTCCGAACCAGCAGTTGTGCTCGGCCAGGAGCGGTGCGTCGAGGATCGACAGCACCTCGGCCACCCGTTGGTGGTGCAGCCGCCTAAACAAGGAGCCTCCCGTGGCTGTAGGTGTCCGCGAGGTGCTGGATGAACGCCTTCTCGTGGTCGCTGAGCGACTCCTGGTTGAGGTGTCGCCAGCCGCGTTCGTAGAGATTGAGTGCCTCAGTCTCGGTGATGGTGGTGCCGGCGTTGGTCTGCCAGGCCAGCGTGCGCAGGCCGGGGTAGTCGCCGACCGTGACAGTCGCCGGTTCTGCTGCTGGCGCGTCAAGGATCGGGACGACGAGGTGGAGTCCGAGTGCGGCTGCGACGTTGCTGTAGGCGCCGATCGTGACCGAGGGGTTGCCTGCCTCGACCCTGTGCAGGGTGACGCGCGACACGCCAGCGGCTTCGGCACAGGCGACCACCGTGACACCGAGGGCCTTTCGGCGTTCGCGCAACCGGGCGCCCAGGCGTTCAAGTTCCGCCTGTTGCTCGGGACTCGTGTACGGGCTAGCGGCCGGCATGTTTCTCATTGTAGGCATTCAGGCCCTAAAATCAATAATGAGAAACAGTTCGTGGCAACTCGTGATCACGGCCGTGAGCGTCACCGGGCACTGGCTCGCGAAGCGTTTGGCGTGTCCCCAGGACAGACGGTGTTTTCGGTGGGCCCCGTGGGACTCGAACCCACAACCTAAGGATTAAAAGTCCTCAGCTCTGCCAATTGAGCTAGGGGCCCGCGACCACGGAGGTGCACCCCGTGACCGGAGTGAAGTATCGCAGGCCGGGTCATTCTCCGAGCAGCGACTTCATCCGTTCGACCTGGTCCTGCTGCGTGGTCACCACGTCCGAGGCGAGCTCCAGTGCGGGCGAGAAGCTGCCGGAGTCGGTCTGGTCCTCGGCGATCTCGATCGCGCCCTCGTGGTGGGCGATCATGAGCTCGAGCCAGCGCTGCTCGAACGCGGGTCCCTCCAGCTCCTCGAGTGCCTCGAGCTCGGCATGGTCGGGCATGCCGGGGAGATCGCCGCCGGGGACCTCGATCACCTCGCCACGCTCCTCGGCGTGGGCGTTCGCGTGGTCGCGGATGGTCTCCGGCGCCGGCTGGTCCCAGTCGGTCAACCATGTGGTCAGGGACTGGATCTCCGGTCCCTGGGCCGCCAGGATCTCGTCGGCAATCGCGGTGAGCCCGGGTGACACGTCCCTTTCCCGGGTCACGTCGACCAGGGTCAGCGACAGGGCGTGGTGCTGGACGAGGTCCGAGGCGAACGCCGCGTCGGCGTCGTTGAAGACGTCGCCGTTGGCGGCCGTGTGGACGGCCGGCTTCGGCGCCGGGTCACCGTCGTCCGAGCACCCGGCCAGTGCGACGAGCAGGAGTACGCCGGCAGCGGACTGGGCGAGCATGGTGCGTGCGGACATCCTGGGGAGTCTAGGCGCGCACCCCGTCGGGCCGTTTCCCGGTGCGACACGCATGCGTAGCGGAACCTTCACACTGATTGCCGAGATCCTGCGTGCTCAGTACTCCCGGCGTCGGTCCGGCTTGATAGTGTCGCCGGTGCAGTGGATGCAGTTCCTTAAAGGTTTGACGCCTGCGGAGTCTGTGGCCGACGGCTTATCTGGTTTGTGGTGCACCAATCACGGGTCGGAGCGACGTGTCATCGCATCCGCTGCGGGCCGCCGAAGTGGCGGCTCTCGCCCCGACAATGTAGGAGTAACGAGCACAATGGCTCAGGGCACCGTGAAGTGGTTCAGCGCAGAGAAGGGCTTCGGCTTCATCGAGCAGGAGGGCGGCGGCGACGACGTCTTCGTTCACTACTCGGCGATCCAGACCTCCGGCTACAAGTCCCTCGAGGACAACCAGAAGGTCGAGTTCGACGTCACCCAGGGTCCCAAGGGCCCCCAGGCGGAGAACGTTCGCGCTCTCTGATCTCGCAACAATGTCTCGGGGCCTGAGGGCCCCGGACATCTCGGGAGACATCAGTCTTCGGACGAGGCCCTGCCGGCAAAATCGGCAGGGTCTCGTCAAATTTTCTGGAACTTCAGGTTTCGACCGGGTTGAGTTGGGCAGTATGAACCGGATGGCACTGATGTGCCCCGGACATCAAGGAGTGGGGGACGACCACTCGTCCACACTCGGGAGGCGGAAGCAGTCGTGGCGGACCCGTTCGACGTGGCGCTCGAGGACTCCGACCTGCTCCGGGAGGTCGAGCTGACCACCAACCTGATCATCGCGGCCACCGCCTCCGAAGGCCCGCTCCCGGCCGAGGAGATCGACCGGATCCTCGGCGTCGTCCCCGAGGACGACGTGGCCTGAGTCAGCAGGTCGCGAACAGCACCGGCCCGCTCGCCATGTCGGACATGACGTAGTTGCCGGGGAGCGGCTCGAGCTCCATCGTCACGATCTTGCCGTCCGCGGCCACCTCGCCGAGGTCGAACCGGTCGGGGAACGACCCGCCCTGGCCGGGCGCGGGACCGGACGCCAGCACCGCGCGGGTGTCGGCGTTGGTGCGCGCCTGCTCCTCTGACTCGAAGGCCATCGCGACCCGGACGTCTCCGCCGGGCAGCGTCGCGATCGCGTAGGCGCGAAGGGGGCTGACCTCGCCGGCTGCGTCGATCAGGTCAGCGGCGCGGGTGCGGTCGGAGTCGGGAGCCTCGGTCATCGCCAGCGATGTGCACGCGTAGTCGCCGTCGTAGATCGCCGCCGACAGGGCGTCGTCGTCCATCTCCTCGGCGACTCCGGACAAGGCATCGTCGCGGTCGAGCCCGCGCTGCTCGCCGCGCCAGGTCTCGACGGACGCGCTCTCGTCGCTGGCTGCCAGCACCCGCCGCTCCCTGTCGATCGTGATGAAGGCGAGCTCCTGGGTCACCGTGCCGAGCTGGGGCAGCAGGTCGTGGCCGCCGATCCAGCTGCCGTCGTCCTCGCTCGGCCGCTGGTAGCCGACCTCCTCGATCTTGTCCTCGAGCTGGTCGAGGTCCAAGGAGTCAGGAAGACCGAGGATGAGGAGGGCGCCCTCGGTGCTCTGGGCGAACAGCTCCCAGTCGACCGTCGCGGGGGAGAACCCGAACCGCTCCTGGAGCACCGGCGCCGACTGGACCAGCGCGGACGTCGAGATGAGGTCGGCGTCGAACCCGGCGTCGAGGAAGGACTGGACCTCCGCGATCTGCGAGGCCGCCGAGAGGTCGACGTCGAGCTCCTCGCGGACACCGGCCCAGTCCGTCCACCCGATCCGGGCACTGGGCTCGGGCGCCATCGCGAGCGCGGTCGCCAGGCGGCCGGCCTCCTCGTCGTCCCGCGTCGCGAGCACCCAGGCGAGCGCGCCGGCGGCCACCAGGAGGAGCACCACGCCGAGAGCGACCAGGCGGCGGCGCGGTTTCAACATGGAAGCGGTGTCTCCTCTCGGGGCCGGTCAGGTGTGACACTAACGCCGTGACCAGGAGCAAGCTCTTGTCGCCCCCAGACATCCGCGCGGCCGGCGTCGTGACGTTCCGACCGGGTCGGGAGGTGCTGCTGGTGCACCGCCCCAAGTACGACGACTGGTCGTTCCCGAAGGGCAAGCTGGAGCGCTGGGAGCACGCGACCGCCGCAGCGGTCCGCGAGGTCGCCGAGGAGACCGGCCTGCACGTGCGGCTCGGTCCGCCGCTGACGTCACAGCGGTACCCGATCGGTCGTCGGATGAAGACCGTCGACTACTGGACGGGCCGCGTGGTCGGCGACGACGACGTGAGCCTCTACCGGCCGAACCACGAGATCGACCAGGTCGCCTGGGTCCGCATCGACAAGGCCGACGAGATGCTCACCTACGCCTATGACCGGGAGACCCTCGCCGAGGCGGTGAAGGTACGCCGCCGCACCCACGCCATCGTCGTGTTCCGGCACGGCCGGGCGCGGTCGAGGAAGACCTGGCGCGACGACGACCGCCTGCGCCCGCTGCTGAAGACGGGAGCGATGGAGGCCGAGCGCGTCGTACCCCTGCTGGCGGCGTACGACGTGACCCGGGTGATCTCCTCGCCCAGCGTCCGGTGCCTTCAGAGCGTGACGCCGTACGCCGACACGACCGGGTGGGAGGTCGAGACCCGGCGTCGGCTCAGTGAGGAGAAGGCCACCCCCGACGGCATCCAGAAGGTCGTCGACGACCTGCTCGAGCGTGACCAGGGTGTGGTGCTCTGCACGCACCGGCCGGTGATCCCGATCGTGTACGACGCCCTCGGCCTGCGCCCCGGCCAGCGCGGCGAGGAGCTCGAGACCGCCGAGATGCTCGTGGTGCACGTGCGCAAGGGCAAGGTCGTCGCCGTGGAGCGTCACGGGGTCTGAGCGTGTGACGTGGGTCGCGGGCCCGCCCACGATGCTTTCTCCCTGTTCACCGTGCGTTCAGTCGCGTCCGAGCCTTGTGTTACCCAGCGTCCTTAGCGTCGCTGACGTCCAAGCTCAAACTCCATGGGGGGTGGCTCCATGCCCCTCGGTCCCGAGAGGCAGATCTCTTGAACGTCATTTCCATTCGCCGTGCGCTGGTGCCCGGCGTTGCGGCGCTCGCCCTGATCCTGACCGCATGCGGCAGCGACGACGGCGACGGCGACACCGGCACCGGCAGCAACGGAGGCGAGATCGACACCAGCGTGACGGGTGACGTGAGCGTCGACGGGTCGTCCACCGTCTATCCGATGAGCTCGACGGCGGCGCAGCTGATGCAGGCGGAGGGCAGCAGCATCCAGGTCAAGGTCGCGCAGTCCGGGACCGGTGGCGGCTTCGAGGCGTTCTGCGCGGGGAAGACCGACATCTCGGACGCGTCCCGGCCGATCGACGCCGAGGACGAGGTGCCCGTCTGCGAGGACGAGGGCATCGAGTTCACCGAGGTTCTCGTCGCGACCGACGCGCTGACCATCGCGGTGCACCCGGACCTCGCAGTCGACTGCCTGACCGTCGACCAGGTCGTCGAGCTGTTCGGCCCTGGGTCCAAGGTCGACAACTGGAAGGACCTCGACCCGAGCTTCCCCGACCAGAAGGTCGAGGGCTTCATCCCCGGAACTGACTCCGGAACCTACGACTACATGGCTGCCGACGTCGTCGAGCACGAGACCGAGACGCTCCGTAATGACTGGACCACGTCCGAGGACGACAACGTCCTGGTGTCGGGTGTCAGCGGCACCCAGGGGGCAGTCGGGTTCTTCGGGTTCTCCTACTACGAGGAGAACGCGGACAAGCTCAAGGCCCTCGAGATCGACGGCGGCAACGGTTGCGTGGCTCCTTCGGCCGACACCGCTCGCGACGGCAGCTACACGCCGCTCGCCCGCCCGCTGTTCATCTACGTGAACAACGCGAAGTACAACGAGAACGCTGCAGTGGCCGAGTACGTGGACTACTACATCGCCAACCTCGAGGACATCGCCAACGGGGCGGGCTTCATCGCGTTGAGCGAGGAAGAGTACGCAGCTACGCAGGAAACCGTCGCCGGCATCGCTGGGTGACCTGATCGCCAAAGTGTCGCTATGACAACATCCACGACGGCAGGCCCGCCCCCCGGGGCGGGTCTGCCCGATGTCCCCGACCTGAGCGCCCGCTCACGGCCAGGTGAGGCCGTCATCAAGGCCCTCCTGCTGACGGCGGCCGCTATCTCGGTCGCCATCACGCTCGGTATCGTGCTCGCGATCATCGGGCCCACGATCGCGTTCTTCCGCGAGGTTCCGCTGGGCGACTTCCTGTCCACCAGCGACCCCGAGGGCTCGCGCGACTTCTTCCCGGCTGTCATTCCGATGATCCTCGGCACCCTGATGACGACTGTCATCGCCCTGCTGGTCGCGGTGCCGGTGGGTCTCGGAGCCGCGATGTACCTGTCCGAGTACGCGTCGCCGCGCGCTCGCAAGTGGCTCAAGCCGACCGTCGAGCTGCTGGCGGGCGTGCCCTCGGTCGTCTACGGCGCCTTCGCGTTGTTCTTCGTGACGCCGACGGTGCTCCAGGGCTGGCTGAACCTCGAGATCTCCCTGACCAACTCGCTTGCCGCCGGGATCGTGCTCGGCGTGATGATCATCCCGACGGTCGCTTCCCTGTCGGAAGATGCCTTCAGCGCGGTGCCTCTGGCGCTGCGTCAGGGTTCGCTGGCGATGGGAGCCAACCGGATGCAGACCACCCTTCGCGTGGTGCTCCCGGCCGCACTTTCCGGGGTGGCGGCGGCGATCGTGCTGGGCATGTCGCGCGCGGTCGGTGAAACCATGATCGTGCTGATGGCGGGCGGTTCGGCGAAGAGCATGTCGCTCGACGTCACCGAGGGCCACCAGACCATGACGGCGTTCATCGCCCAGACCTTCTCCGGCGAGTCGCCTGCGGGGACGCCTGGCTACAACATGCTGTACGCCGTGGCGCTCCTGCTGTTCGTGATGACCTTGGTCATGAACCTGATCAGCACCTCCATCGTCCGTCGTTTCAGGCAGGCCTACTGATGACCGCACAAGCCACCGTCCCCGTCGAGGTCACGACCCGCGCCGTGGCGTCGGGGAGGAGCAAGGACCGGACGATCGGCTCGGTGATCTTCCTCGGCGCACTCTGGTGCTCGCTGCTGTTCGGGATCCTCGTCCTCTTCGCGCTGATCGTGGACACGATGATCGCCGGTTCGGGCCGGTTCGACAGCCAGCTGTTCACGAACTACGAGCAGCTGATCCAGCCGGCCAACGCCCGGGAGCTCGCGGATATCCGCGGCCTCGACGTCAAGGACCTCTCCTGGGCGTTCACCGGCTTCAAGGCCGGCATCTTCGGCTCGCTGTGGTTGATGGTGCTGACGGCCTTGATGGCGATCCCGTTGGGCATCGCGGCCGCGGCGTACCTCGAGGAGTTCGCCACCTCCAACACCTGGTACAACCGGCTCATCGAGATCAACCTGCAGAACCTCGCCGCTGTGCCGGCGATCATCTATGGCCTCCTCGCGCTCGGTGTGATGACGCTGCTGGGATTCGAGGAGGGACTCCTCCTCGGCGGTGCCGTGGCGTTGGCCCTGCTGATCCTCCCGGTCGTCATCATCACGACCCGTGAGGCACTGCGTGCGGTGCCGGCGGAGATCCGGCTGGGGTCGCTCGCTCTCGGGGCGACGGTGTGGCAGACCACGTGGCGGCAGACCCTGCCCTCGGCGGTTCCTGGCATCGCGACGGGCACGATCCTCGGCCTCTCCCGGGCCATCGGCGAGGCCGCACCACTGATCGTCGTGGGTCTGGCAACGGTCCGCTTCATCCCGGACAGCCCGACGGACTCGGGCATATCGCTCCCGCAGATGATCGCGACCCTCGCCCAGCACTCGTCCGAGATCGTCCAGTCCGCGGCGTCCGCAGCGATCATCCTGCTGCTCGTGATGATCCTCGGGATGAATGCGATCGCCATCATCATCCGCAACAAGTTCCAGAGAACCTGGTAGGAGACGGCCCATGTCCACTCAACCCGCGACGGCCACGACGAATCCCGAGGAGCCGGCCAGCCTCTCGCTCTCGATCGACGAGGAGGCCACGCATGCGGTCATCGGTGAGGTGCCCGCCGAGTCGATCATGGAGGCGTACCACCTCAACGTGTACTACGGGGACTTCCACGCCGTCCACGACGTCAACCTCCAGTTCGGCAGGAACGAGATCACTGCCCTGATCGGCCCGTCGGGCTGCGGGAAGTCCACCGTCCTCCGCTGCCTCAACCGGATGAACGACCTGGTTCCTGGGGCGCGGGTCCAGGGCGCGATCAACTACCACGGGCAGAACATCTACGCGAAGGGCGTCGACCCGATCGCGGTCCGCCAGCACATCGGCATGGTGTTCCAGAAGCCCAACCCGTTCCCCAAGTCGATCTACGACAACATCGCCTACGGCCCGCGGGTCGTCGGGATGAAGGTCGACAACATGGACGACCTGGTCGAGGAGGCGCTGCGAGGCGCCGCGCTGTGGGACGAGGTCAAGGACAAGCTGAAGCAGTCCGCCTACGGACTGTCCGGTGGTCAGCAGCAGCGACTCTGCATCGCGCGGACGATCGCGACCAAGCCGGACGTGATCCTCATGGACGAGCCCTGCTCCGCGCTCGACCCCATCGCGACCTCGAAGATCGAGGACCTGATGATGGAGATGCGCAACGACTACACGATCATCATCGTGACCCACAACATGCAGCAGGCGGCGCGGGTCTCGGACCGCACGGCCTTCTTCACGGCCAAGCCCGACGAGACCACGGGCAACCGCACCGGGCTGCTCGTCGAGTTCGACCTCACCAAGCGACTGTTCTCGAACCCGGCGGACAAGCGCACCGAGGACTACATCTCGGGCCGCTTCGGCTGATCGGGGATGGGCGTACGTTCCGGGCGTCGCCGATCCTCTCGCACCGCGCTCGACGGAGCCTCGCCGGTCTCGTCGCGGGAGGCGACGGTCCGCACCTACCTGCACCGGTGGGCCGAGAGGGCAGGCGCCCACCTGCTCGTCGTCGATCCCGGCCGGGACGAGGCCGGTCTCGCCGTCGGCATGGCCGGTCGTGGGGTGCACGTGACCTGGGTGTCGTCGACGGTCGACGGGCTGGTCGAGTTCGGACGGTTGGACCCGCACGCCGTGGTCGTGTCGCCGCGGGCGCCGGGGTTGCCGGCAGCCGAGTTCGTGACCGCGATCCGCAGGCACGGTTCGCCGTACGTCGTCGCGGCGCTGGAGCGCAGGTACGCCGCTGAGGTCGGCGTGCTGATGCTCGCCGGAGCGAGCGCCGTGGTCGAGCGCCCGTACTCCGCGGCGCACCTGTGGGAGCTGCTCAGCCACTCGCCGCGCTCGCTCCAGGAGCATGCCCGGCTGGTCGTCGGGCCGATCGAGCTCGACGCCTCGGCGTACCGGGTGCTGATCGGCGGCGCGCGGATCGCCGACCTCCCGCTCAAGGAGTTCGAGCTGCTCCGCGCCCTCATGCTGCGCGCGCCCGGGGTCGTCACCGACGACGAGCTCCGCGAGGCGCTCTGGGGCTCCGAGGCCGTCCGCCCCAGCGGCAACACCATCGCCATGCACGTCACCCGGCTGCGCCACCGCCTCGGCCCCGCAGCCGACGTACGACGGATCCGCGGCCGCGGCTACTCGCTCTCGGTCTCGGCGGTCCTTGCGGCGGACCCGTAGACCGGGTCAGATCCGGGTGAAGAGGTGCAGGATCCAGTAGGTCACGGCGGCGACGCTCGCGGCCGCGGGGAAGGTGAGGACCCAGGCGGTGAGGATCGACCGGGCGACGCCCCAGCGGACGGCGGACAGGCGCTTGGTCGCACCGACGCCCATCACGGCCGAGGTGATGGTGTGGGTGGTCGAGATCGGCGCCTCGTAGACGTAGGCGGTCGTGTAGAGCACGGACGCGGCGACGGTCTCGGCGGCGAAACCCTGCGGCGGGTCGAGGTGGATGATCCGACGGCCGAGGGTCCGCATGATCCGCCAGCCGCCGGCCCAGGTGCCGAGGGAGATCGCCGCGGCCGCGGAGAAGATGACCCAGATGGGGAGCTGCCCGCCCTGGTCCTCGGCGGCGACGTACCCGCCGGTGACGAGGGCCAGGAAGATCACGCCCATCGTCTTCTGGGCGTCCTGGAGGCCGTGGCCGAGCGCCATGGCTGCGGCCGAGATCGTCTGGGAGATCCGGAATCCTCGGTTGGCCTTGTGCGGGTTGGCCTTCCGGAAGGCCCAGAGCACGATGAGCATCACCACGAACCCGGCCGCGAACGCGAACAGCGGCGAGAGGAACATCGGGATCACGACCTTCTCGAGGACCGTGCTCCACGAGACCGTCACCCCGCCCGCGACGGCCGAGCCGACCAGGCCCCCGATGAGGGCGTGGGACGACGACGACGGGAGGCCGTAGTACCAGGTGATCATGTTCCAGGTGATGGCTCCGACGAGCCCCCCCATCACGATCAACAGGCCGTGGTTGTTCTCCGGTGGCGAGATGGTGTCGCTCACCGTGTGGGCGACCTTCTGGCCGAGGAAGGCGCCGACGAAGTTCATGATCGCGGCGAGCGCGAGCGCGACCCGCGGGGTCAGCGCTCGGGTCGACACCGAGGTGGCGATGGCGTTCGCGGCGTCGTGGAACCCGTTGGTGTAGTCGAAGACGAGCGCGACGACGACGACCGCGATCACGATCGCGAGTGTTACGTCCACAGTGGGCGGCCTTGTCAGCTTTCCTTGACGGCGATCTGCTCGACGATGTTGGCGACCTTCTCGAACGCGTCGATCGCGCCCTCGAGCGACTCCTCGACGTCCTTGAGCTTGAGGACCTCGATGGTCTTGTACTCACCCGAGAAGAGATTGGCCAGCATCCGCCGGTGGTTCTTGTCGCCGGCGTTCTCGAGCCGGTTGATCTCGATCCAGTAGTCCTCGAGCGACTTCATCGACTGGAGACGCGGCATCGCGTCCGCGGTGAGCTCAGCGCAGCGCTGGATCACGGTGACCTGCTCGGACAGCTCGGGCGGGAGGAAGGCCACCTCGTACAGGAGGATGAGGTCGACGGCCTCGTCCATCATGTCCATGACGTCGTCGAGCCCCGAGCCGAGCGAGTAGATGTCCTCGCGGTCGAAGGGCGTCACGAACGTGCTGTTGACCTTCTTGACGATCTCGTGGGTGGTCTCGTCAGCGGCGTGCTCCGCCTCGCGCATGCGCTTGGCGACGTCGGCCTTGTCCGAGGAGTCGGCCAGCATCTCGGCCAGCAGCTCGGCTCCGAGAACCAGGTGCTGTGCCGATTTCGTGAAGAGGTCGTAGAAGGAGGTATCGACCGGACGCAGACGCAGACCCACATGGACTCCCGTTGAGGCGGAGGCGAACGGGCTCATGCTAGGGGGTGAACGACGCCCGCTGCCAAACCGTGTGGTCCCGCCAAGGCGTGGGACGGGACACAGCCCCGTTCGGCCACCTCGTGTTCACCTTGTGTCCATCTTGGCTCCGGTGGGAGCCCGCGTCACCCGTGCCGACGTCTCCGCTGACCCTCGATCTGCGTCTCCTGCAGGTGGAGCTCGCCGCGGTGACGGACCCATTCGCCGTCCTGGTGCAGCACCCAGGCGTCGGTCTCGGGGGCGAACGCCTGATCCAGCACGGCGCCCACCGCGGCCAGGCTGTCGGCCGTGGGGAGCCGGACGAGGACCTCGACCCGGCGGTCGAGGTTGCGGTGCATCATGTCGGCGGAGCCGATCCACGCCACCGGGTCGCCGCCGTTGCCGAACCAGAAGATCCGGCTGTGCTCGAGGAAGCGGCCGAGGATCGACCGCACCGTGATGTTCTCCGACAGCCCGGGCACGCCCGGGCGCAGCGCGCAGGTGCCGCGGATCAGCAGCTCGACGGGGACCCCCTCCCGCGAGGCGAGGTAGAGGCTGTCGATGACCTGCTCGTCCACGAGCGAGTTCACCTTGAACCGGATGCTGGCCGGGCGACCCGCGCGATGGTGCTCGATCTCCCCCTGGATCTGGTCGATGAGGCCGGACCGCACGGAGTCGGGAGCGACCAGGAGCTCGTCGTACTTGGCCTTCCGGGACCATCCGCTCAGGTTGTTGAACAGGTGGGCGACGTCGTTGCCGATCACCTCGTTGGTGGTGAGCAGGCCGAGGTCCTCGTACATCCGGGCGGTCTTGCCGTTGTAGTTGCCGGTCCCGATGTGCGTGTAGCGGCGGATGCCGTCCGGCTCGTCGCGGACCACCATGGCGAGCTTGCAGTGCGTCTTGAGGCCGACCAGGCCGTAGACGACGTGACAGCCGGCCTGCTCCAGCTTGCGGGCCCAGCGGATGTTCGCCTGCTCGTCGAAGCGTGCCTTGATCTCGACCAGGGCCAGCACCTGCTTGCCGGCGTCGGCGGCGTCGATGAGCGCGTCGATGATGGGGGAGTCGCCGGAGGTCCGGTAGACGGTCATCTTGATGGCGAGCACGTGCGGGTCGGCCGCGGCCTGCTCGATGAACCGCTGCACCGACGTGGCGAACGAGTCGTACGGGTGATGGAGGAGCACGTCGTGCCGGCGCAGTGCCTTGAACACGTCGACAGGCGCTGCCGACTCGACCTCGGCGAGAAGGGCGTGCGTGCTGGGCACGAACGCGGGGTACTTCAGGTCCTCTCGACCGAGGTCGGCGATGCTGTGCAGCCCCCGCAGGTCGAGCGGGCCGGGCAGCCGGACGACCTCCGCCATGCCGATGTCGAGCTCGGACACCAGCAGCTCGAGGACCGACGGAGCGATCGACTCCTCGACCTCGAGCCGCACCGGCGGACCGAACTTCCGGCGCAGCAGCTCCTTCTCCAGCGCGGCGAGGAGGTTCTCGGCGTCGTCCTCCTCCACCTCGACGTCCTCGTTGCGGGTGACCCGGAAGGTGTGCGCCTCGAGCACCTCCATGCCCGGGAACAGGCGCGCGAGGTGGGCGCCGATGACGTCCTCGAGGGGCACGAACCGGTCGTTGCCGAGCGGCACGAACCGGTCGAAGTTCGACGGCACCTTCACCCTCGCGAAGTGCTGCTTGCCGGTGCGCGGGTTGCGCACCACGACAGCGAGGTTGAGCGAGAGGCCGGAGATGTAGGGGAAGGGGTGCGCAGGATCGACGGCGAGCGGCGTCAGGACCGGGAACACGCGGTCCTTGAAGAGCCGCTTGCAGGTGCGCTGCTCGTCGCGGTCGAGGTCGGCCCACCGCACCAGCTCGATGCCGTGGGCGGTCAGCGCCGGCGCGACCTGGTCGCGGAACACCGCTGCGTGCCGCTGCGAGAGCGCGCTCGCCCGCTCCCAGATCGTCTCGAGGACCTCGCGCGGCATCATCCCCGACACCGCCCGGACCGCGAGGCCGGTGGCGATCCGGCGCTTGAGACCAGCCACCCGCACCATGAAGAACTCGTCGAGGTTGCTGGCGAAGATCGCGAGGAACCGGGCCCGCTCGAGCAGCGGCAGGTCGCGGTCCTCCGCCAGCTCCAGCACCCGCTGGTTGAAGCGGAGCCACGAGAGCTCGCGGTCCAGGAACCGGTCGCGGTCGTCCGTGATCGCGTCGAGGTCGGACTGGGCCGCGACGTACGACGACACCTCGGCCTCGGTCGCGCCCGCCCCGTTCTGGGAGGGGACGTCGACCGGGTCGGGGAGGACTTCCTGAGACATGGTCCGAGTGTGGCACCACCGGGTGAACGGACGGTGCCATGCCGCTACTGTCGCTCGTCGTGAGCCCCCGCACCGCTGTCGAGTCGCGCGCGCTTCGCGTCGCGATGTCCGCGCCGTCCTTGTTCCGTCGGCTCGTCGCCGGGCGGCCGGTGATGATCGACGGCCAGACCCTGGCCCCGGACCTGCAGGTGATGCTGCGGTTGCAGGCGCTCGCACGCCCTCGCGACGAGGAGGTGCCGATCGCCACGATGCGGTCGAACATGGTGCGGGAGACGGCCATCGTCGGCGGTGTCCAGCCGATCGGCGAGGTGCGCGACCTCGTCGTCGACGGCCGGCCGGCCCGTCACTACCTGCCGAGCGCGCGGGTGTCGTCGCCCGGCCCGTTGCTGGTGTACTTCCACGGCGGCGGCTGGATCGAAGGCGGACTCGACACCCACGACGCGACGTGCCGCGTGCTCGCCGAGCGCTCCGGGGTACCGGTCCTCGCGCTGACCTACCGGTTGGCCCCCGAGCACCCGTTCCCCGCGGCCCACGACGACGCCGAGGCCGGGTTCCGGTGGGTCGTCGACCACGCCGCCGAGCTGGGTGCGGACCCGCAGCGGATCGGTGTGGGCGGTGACTCGGCGGGCGGCAACCTGGCGGCCTGGGTGGCGCTGGTGGCGGCGCGCGACGGCGTACCCCTGGCGTGGCAGCTGCTGCTCTACCCGTGCACCGACCTCGAGCGGGACACGCAGAGTCTGCGACTGTTCGGGGAGGGCTTCTACCTCACGACGACCTTCATGGACCGGGCCACCGACGCCTACGTCCCCCGGCCGGAGGACCGCCGGAACCCGCCCGTCTCGCTGGTCCACGCCGAGATCCCCGGCGGACTGGCGCCGGCGTACGTCGTCACGGCCGGGTTCGACCCGCTCCGCGACGAGGGCGAGACCTACGCCCGGATGCTGGCCGACGCCGGCGTGACCGTGGAGCTCCAGCGGCACACCGACCTGATCCACGGCTTCGTCAACATCGTGGGGGTCGGCAGCTCCTCGCGCGCCGCTGTCGACGGCGTCGCCGACCGGCTGCGCGCGGCACTCGCCTGACCCGCACCGCTCGCGCGCGTCAGAGACCGGGACGGAACTCCCGTAGCTTGCGGACGAACTCGTGGGGGTCGACCATGTCGGCGTCCACGACGAAGTCGTCCATGCCCTTGCGGTGGAACCGCAGCTGCCAGAAGGCGTCGCCTGGCTGGCCGACCATGTCGACCAGGGTGCTCTCCTGACGGACGTCGAACCGGTACGACGACTCGCCCTTCTCGATGTAGACGACTCCGTGACTGATGCTCACGTCCACGCCCATGACGCGGGTGCGGGAGGCGGCGTAGGCCAGGCCGAGGGTGGTCAGGATCATCGCGAACCCGAAGGGCGTGAACAGGTTGCCGTTGATCAGCGCCAGGAGCGCGACCATGCCGGCGACGACCGAGGTCGCGGCCAGGATCATCGACAGGACCCGCGGATCGCTGCCGTCGCGGGACAGGCCCGCGCCGCCCGGACCACGGTCCGGGCCGTCGAAGATGGAGAACGGCGCTTCCGCGGCGGCCTCGAGCTCGGCGATCCGCTCCTTCGCCGCGGCGAGCTCGGCGGTCAGGTCGGCGACGCGCTGCTCCGCGTCGGCGCATCGGGCGGCGAGAGCGTCGCTCTCGGCCTGGGTCGGCTCCACCGGCGGTTCGTCTACAGGCCCGGACGCCATTGGCGCAACGCCTCGACGAAGGTACGGGGGTCCACGGCCTTGTCGTCGATCTCGACCGGCGACATGCTCCTGCGCAGGATCCTCACCTTCCAGCCACGATGGCCGGGGGTCCCGATCTGCTCGAGCTGCGTGCTGGGGCTGGTGAGGTCGAACGTGCTCGCGAAGTCACCGATCACCACCTTGAGGACGCCGTGGTCGTCGAGGTGCACGGTGCGGGTGTTGCCGATCGCCCGGAGCGCATACATCAGCAGCACGAACGCCGCCCCGCTCAGCGTCGCGTTGAGCGGGATGTCCTCCCGCAGGGTGCCGAGGAGGGCGAAGCGGCCGACCGCGGCCGCGCAACCGAGGGCCGCGAGGATGGCGAAGAGCGGCATCACGCCGCTGCCGCGCTTGGAGTGGTACGGCGTGTGCTTGCCCGTCGTGACCACAGCCGGCTCGGGCTCGGGGGACTCCTCCGCCGGCGCGGCGGAGTCCGCGACGTCGTCCTCGTAGGCCGCGACCTCGATCTCGCCCTCGATCTCGTCCTCGTCGGCGGCGAGGTCCTCCTCGAAGTCCTCGAAATGGTCGAAGTCCTCGGAGCCCTCGTCGTCGTCGAGCTCGTCGGCCTCGTCAGCCTCGTCGGCCTCGACCTCGACGGCCTCGTCGACCGGGACCTCGTCGACCTCGTCGACCTCGTCGACCTCGTCGAGCGGGGTTGCCTCGACCTCGTCCTCGACGACGGCAAGGTCCTCGTCCTCGGCCGGCGCCTCCGCGACCGCCTCGTCCTCGAGGCTCTCTTCCGGCGCGGCCTCATCGGCCTCGTCCGCGAGCGGCAGCGTGAGGGACGGCTCGGCGAAGACCGGGTGCGTGAGCGGGTCGAAGTCGTCCTCGACCGGGAAGGCTTCGTCGGCGGCCTCCTTGTCGGCCTCCTCGTCGGCCTCGGCCACCGATGCCTCGGCGGGCTCGGGCGTATCTGCCTTCGCCGCGAACGGCCGGGCGCCCGGCCAGGATCCGGCCCAGCGGTCCAGGAGCGCCTCGCCTTCGGCACCGGCCTCGGCGGCCGGCTCGGCTGCGGCAACGGACTCGTCCGCGGTGGGTTCCGCGGGCGCCGGGCTGTCCGACGCCGCCTTGAGGGCGACCCAGCGATCGAACAGCGTCTTCGGCGGTCCGGACTCGTCGTCCTCGGCCGTGACCTCGATCTCGGGCTCGTCGGCGATGGTCGCCTCATCGGTGGCGCCGGTGGCGTCGGCGGCGTCGGCGGTCTGCTCCCCGCGGTGGGCCCGGGAGGGCGGCGCACTGACCGGCGCCGTGAGGGCGGTCCAGCGGTCGAGCAGGCTCTCGGCCGGCGAAGGCCCGGTCGGGGGCTCCTCGACCTCCGCAGCAGGCTCCTCGGCGACGGAGGTGGCCGCATCGGCAGTCGGCTCCTCCGGCGCCTCCCAGCCCGACGACTTCTTGATCGCGGCCCAGCGGTCGAGCAGGCTCTCGGCGGGGGACGGATGGGCCGCCGCAGCCGGGTCGACCGGCTCCTCGGTGTCGAGGGCCGTCGGGGCATCGGCCTCGACCCCGCCCACCAGTTCCGCGGCGGCGTCCTCTGCGTCAGCGGCCTCGGCGTCCGCAGCCTCAGCCGCCGCAGCCTCAGCCGCCGCAGCCTCAGCCACAGCAGCCTCAGCCGCAGCGGTCTCAGCCGCAGCGGCGGCAGCGACCTCGGCCGCCGCGGCGGCGGCAGCAACAGCCGCAGCCCGCTCCTCGACGGCCTGACGTGCCTCGGCGGCGAGGCGCATCTGCTCCTCGGCCCGGGCCTGCGCCTCTGCGGTGGCCGCCTCGAGAGCGACGGCTCGGGCGCGGGCCTCCTCGATCTCGAGCGCGAGCGCGGCGGCCCGCGTCTCCGCGTCGGCCCTGGCCTGCGCCTGCTCGGCCGCGACCTGCTCGGCGACCACCCGCGCCTGCGCGTGCTCGAGCGCCTGCTGCTCCGCCTTCAACAGGTCGGCCTGGACGCTGGCGATCTGGGTCTGCTGCGCGATGGCCGATCGCTCGAGCTCGGCGAGCGCCTCGCGGGCCCGGTTCTCGGCCTCGGTGCGGGCCCGGCTGGCGTCCTCGGCGATCCGCTCGGCCTCGGCGAGGGCGCGGGTCTGGGCCATCCGCTCGTCGGCCAGCGCCGCCGCCGACTGGTGGGCGGCAGCAGCGGCTGCCTGTGCCTCGCGGGCGAGCTCGACCTGCTCGCGGGCGGCCTCCTCGGCCAGCCGTCGCGCCTCGTGGGCCTCGGCGGCCGCGCGGGCCTGCTGCGCGGCGGACTCGTCGGCCGCGAGTCGCGCGGACGTCTGCACCTCGGCCCGGGCGGAGGCCTCCTGAGCGCGGACCTCGGCGGCCTCGGCCGTCTCGAGGGCGATCCGGGCGAGCTCGGCCTGCTCCTGGGCGGCGACCTCGGCGGCGTACCGGGCCTCGTGGGCCTCGCGCGCCAGCTGCGCGTGCTCGGCGGCCGCCGCCTCGGCGGCAGCGCGTTGGTCGACCGCCTCCTGGGCGAGGGCACCGTGCTGCGCCGCGCTCGACGCCGCGTCCTCGGCGAGCTGTCGGGCCCGCTCCTCGGCGGCCTCGGCCGCCTGGAAGGCCTGGTGGGCCAGGGCGGCCTGCTGGCGCGCCGACTCCTCGGCCGCGGCCCGGGCGGCGGCGATCTCCGCCGAGCTGCGTTCGGTGGCCTCGCGCTCCTCGAGCATCCGGCGGGCGAACTCGGCGTGCTCGGCCGCGGTCGCTGCCGCAGCCTCGGCGACGGCACGGGCGCGCTCCTCCGCCGCGGCGCGCTCCTCGTGCGCGCGTCGGGCGAACTCGGCGAACTCCTGGGCTGCTGCCTCGGCCTCCTGCCGCGCGGTGGCGGCTTCGGCGGCGAGGGTCGCCTGCTGCCGGGCGTAGGCCTCGGCCTCGATCCGCTCGGCGTGCGCGGCGGCGGCGCGCTCTGCCTGCTCCTCGGCGTGGCGCTCGGCGGCCTCGCGTCGCTCGGACTCGGCGCCGGCGAGCTCGGCGCGCTCACGCGCCGCAGCCTCGGCCTCCTCGCGGGCAGTGGCCGCGCGGAGAGCGACCTCCTCGGCCTCGGCCCGCGCGCGGCTCGCCTGCGTCGCGAGCTCGGCCTGCTCGCTCGCGAGGCGGTCGGCCTCCTCACGGGCCCTCGCCGCGCGTTGGGCGGCCTCCTCGGCCGCGATCCGCTCGGCAGCCTGCTCGGCAGCCGCCATCTCGGCGTCGCGGCGCAGCTGAGCCGCCAAGTTCGCGACCGCCTCCGTGTGGGCCGCGTCCATCCTGGGGGGCTCGACGCTCTCGTCGAACAACGGATCGTGGGTCTGGGGGCTCCGCGGGACGACGACGTCGCCGCGTCGGCGCGGCCACAGCTTGCGCTGCGGGGCGGCGTCGGGCAGCGGCTCGGCGAACCCGATGTCGAGCGCGTCGGCGATGACCTTCCGCGCCGCGTCGATGTCGGGTGCGGACGCGGTGGCGTCCTCGACGGTGCTCTCGGTGCTCGTCGCCGGGGTGACGAAGGACGACCAGTCGACGTCCTCGTCACCGTCCGGCGCGAACTCGTCGTACTCCTGCGGCTCCGGCCGCGCGCGGCTCGCTACCCGGACGGCGAGGTCCTCGGGGACCTCCACGGCGTCCTCGTCCGACTGCTCGTCCCGGTGCTCGCCCGGTGGCGCAGCCGCGACCAGGTCGGCCTCCACCGCATCGTCCTCGGCCGCGGCACTGCGCCGCATGAAGGCGTCGACGTCATCCGCGTCGAGCTCGCCGAGCTCCGGGGCGTCGTCATCCTTGCGCTTCCACGGCAACCGACGACCGCGCCCGCGGCGCGCGCCTTCGAGCCCGCCCTCCTCGGGGGCAGGCTCGTTGTCGGTGGCCGAGCTCATAGATGGTGATGCTATCCGTGTGAAGGGGATCCGTGTGACGGTGGTGACTCATCGGATGGACGGTGGTACTGCACGTGCGTGTCCCTCCGGTCGTGGGTGAATCCGAGGCCGGAGTACAGCCGGAGGGCGGGCGCGTTGTCTGACTCAACGAACAGGTGGACCTCCGCGGTACGGCGTTCGGCGAGATGCCTGAGCCCGGCCAGCGTGAGCGCCCTGCCGAGCCCGCGGCCGTGCGCCGCAGGGGAGACGCCGAGCACGTAGACCTCGCCGTGGTCCTGGTCGTGGAGCTTCGTCCAGTGGAACCCCAGCACCTCGCCGTCGGATCCCACCGCGAGCAGCAGTCCGGCCGGGTCGAACCAGGGCTCCGCCATCCGCTCGGCGAGGTCCGCGGCCGACATCGCGCCCTGCTCGGGGTGCGCGGAGAAGGCGGCCGCGTTGACCGCGAGCAGAGCGTCGGCGTCGGCCGAGCCGGCGAAGGCCCGGATCGTCACGCCCGGGTGGGCCTCCTCGGCCGGCAGGGGTACGGCGGTCGGCCGGCGCATCACCCAGAGCTCGCGAGACAGGCGGAACCCCAGCCGCCCACCGATCGTGCGTGCCGCGGGGTGGTCGCCGTGGGACCACGCCGTGAGCTCGCCCGGCCCGGCTGCCGCGGCTGCGGCCAGCCGCCCACCGACGCCCTGTCCTCGGGAGTCGGGCGCGACCGCGAGGTCGAGCCCACCCCGGTGCCGCATCGCGAAGCCGTGGTCCTCGACCCAGACCGATGTGTCCGCGAGCCCGTGGTTCTTCAGGCGCAGGTGGACCGACTCGTCGACCGGGTCGTGCCCGTCCGCGTCGAGGCAGGCGCGTCGTACGTCCCTGATCACAGCTTCCGGGTCCGCGGGCGTCACCCCCGCGACACTAGTAAAGAGGGTCAGGCGTCGACTGCGGAGGTCTCGGTCGCGGCGCTGGTGGCGGCCTGGTCCGTCGGGCGGTCCTTGGTCGGCAGCACGAAGCGGTAGCCGACGTTGCGCACGGTGCCGATGAGGGTCTCGTTCTCGGGGCCGAGCTTCGCGCGGAGCCGACGGACGTGGACGTCGACGGTGCGGGTGCCGCCGAAGTAGTCGTAGCCCCAGACCTCCTGGAGCAGCTGCTGGCGCGAGAACACGCGGCCGGGGTGCTGGGCCAGGAACTTCAGCAGCTCGAACTCCTTGAACGTCAGGTCGAGCACCCGGCCGCCCACCTTGGCGGTGTAGGTCGCGTCGTCGACGACCACCTCGCCGGAGCGGATGACGTGGGCATCCGGGTCGGCGGCCTCGCGGACGGCGTTCAGGCGGCCGATCGCGAGCTTGATCCGGGCCTCGAGCTCGGCCGGGCCGCAGGTGTGGAGGACGACGTCGTCCATGCCCCAGTCGTGGGACACGACGGCGAGACCCCCCTCCGTCGCGACCAGGATCACCGGGACGTCCGTGCCGGTGGTGCGGATCAGGCGGCACAGGTCACGCGAGCCCGCAAGGTCTTGGCGGCCGTCGACGAGCACCAGGTCGGAGTCGGGCGCCTCGAGCAGAGCACTGCCCTCGGCGGGCAGGATCTTGACGTGGTGGCCGAGCAGCGCAAGGCCGGGCAGGACCTCGGCGGAGGGTTGCAGGGCGCTGGTCAGGAGCAGCAGGGTGCTCATCCGGGTCTCCTCACTGGCACGGACGTGCCATCGAGAGACCGAAACGCAACACTGGGCCTCGGCCGGTTTTCCTGTGAGGGACGATACCGAAACGTGGCGGCTACGCGGAAGGGAAGCGACAGTGAGTGAGACGCAGGTCATCCGGGTCCGCTACTGGGCGGCCGCACGATCTGCGGCCGGCACAGCCGAGGAGACCGTCGACGTTGCGGGTCCGGTCACGCTGGCCGAGCTGACCGCGGAGGTCGTACGACGCCACGACGGATCGCGGCTCGCGGACGTGATCGGCGTCTGCTCGGTGCTCGTGGGCGACCAGCCTGTCGGCAGCCGGGAGCCGGGGGCGGTCGTCGTACCACCGGGGGCGACCGTCGAGTTCCTGCCACCGTTCGCCGGGGGCTGATCCGCGGTTAGACTCGCGCGTCGAACGCGTCGGGAGGAACAAGTGGCTGCGAGACAGGGTCGTGGGGTGCTCCTCACGTGTGTCGCCGTCCTCCTCGCGGGCGGGCTCGTGGCGGTCGCCGTCCAGGGCCTCCTCTATGCGGCGGTCGCCGTGGTGGCGGCGACGTACGTCGTCGTCCTGATCACCCTCGGGGCCCGCAAGACCGGTGTCGCCTGCATGCTCGCGGCGTTCGCGTCGGCGCCGATGTACCGCGGCATCGAGAACCTGACCGGCGGGATCCCGCCGACCGACGTCTTCGTCATCGCCGCGATCATCCACCTGGCGCCGACGTTCCTCGGGCAGCGGCTGCGGGTGCCGGGGATCTACCTGCTCGGGCTGCTGCTGACCACGATCTGCTGCCTGGTCGTCGTGACCGTCACCGGCGACCTCCTCGTCAACGCGTTCTACGCGGTCCAGTGGCTGTTCTTCATCGGGGCGCTGCCCCTGATCATCGCGTGGTGGCGCCCGGACCGCAGGATCGTCGACTGGCTGCTGTGGGCCTACCTCGCCGGCCACGTGATCAGCACCGCCAAGGCCGTCACCGAGGGGGCCGTCTACGCCAACCGCTACGACGGACTGACCCACCACCCCAACGCCTTCGGCCTGGCCGGCGTCACCTCGATCGCGATGGTGCTGTTCCTCGTCCACCACCACAAGGCCCTGCGGCCCCGCCTCGTCCTGGCGGGCTTCGTCGCCATCAGCCTGCTCTCGATCACGATGAGCGGCAGCCGGGCAGCGATCGTGGTCCTGGTCGCGGTGATCCTGCTCATCCCGATCGTCGAGCGATCCGCTCTCATGGGCGCCGGGCTGGCTGTGCTCGGCGCGCTCGGTGTCCTGAGCCTGCCCCTGATCGTGGGAGTCAGTGGCGAGGAGTCGGCCATCGGCCGGCTCGCGGGAGCGGGCACCGCCGGCGCGTCCGACCGGGTGCGCGACGCCGCCCTGGAGAGCGGCTTCGACCGGTTGTGGGAGTCGCCCATCCTCGGCTCCGGGTTCGACGGTGTCGAGCAGATCCACAACGTCTACCTCGAGGCCGCGGTCGCCATCGGGATCCTCGGCCTCGTCAGCTACCTGATCACCATGTACGCACTCGCACGCCCGCTGTTCTCCCGCCACCCGATGCGCCGGCTGAGCTACATCGTGTGGGTGTTCCTCGGCGTCGCGCCGACCTTCCCCGGGCTGTGGGACCGCACGGTGTGGGTGCCGGCGTCGCTGGCGGCGCTCGCCATGCTGCGCCCGGACATGCTGCGCCCGGACATGCTGAACGCTCCGGCCGACCGGGAGGTCGAGGAGCGAACGCCGGTGAAGCCGGTCGGGCCCGTCGGGCCCGTCAGCCCAGGTCGCGCTTGACCTGGTCGTAGACCCACGCGTAGGTCTTCGCCAGCCCGTCGGCCAGGCTGATCGACGGCTCCCAGTCGAAGACCTCGCGGATGATCGTGTTGTCGGAGTTGCGGCCACGCACGCCCTGCGGCGCGTCGAGCTGGTAGGAGCGCTCGCACTTGATGCCGGCGATGTCCTCGACGATCGAGTAGAGCTGGTTGATCGACACCAGCTCGGAGCTGCCGAGGTTGATCGGCTCGAGGTGGTCGGACGCCAGGATCATCTGCGAGCCGCGGACGCAGTCGTCGATGTACATGAAGCTGCGGGTCTGCTCGCCGTCGCCCCAGATGTCGAGGTGGTGGTTGCCGGTGATCGTGGCGGTCGCGATCTTGCGGCACACCGCCGCGGGTGCCTTCTCGCGGCCACCGGTCCAGGTGCCCTCGGGGCCGTAGACGTTGTGGTAGCGGGCGACCCGGGTCGTGAGGTCGTAGTCCTCGCGGAAGTGGCGACACATCCGCTCGGTGAAGAGCTTCTCCCAGCCGTAGCCGTCCTCGGGCATCGCGGGGTAGGCGTCTGCCTCCTTGAGGGCGGTGATGTCGGTGTCGGTCTGCTTGTCGGCGGCGTAGACGCACGCCGACGAGGAGTAGAAGAACCGCTCGACGGCGTGTTCCTTCGCGGCCTGGAGCATGTGGGTGCTGGTCAGCACCGACAGCATGCAGAGGGCCTTGTTGTTCTCGATGAAGCCCATGCCGCCCATGTCGGCCGCGAGCATGTAGACCTCGCGCGCCCCCTCGGTGGCGCTGAAGGCGTTCTCGCGCAGCGACAGGTCCGCCTGGACGTTCTCGGCGTCACCGTGGACCTGGTACCACTCCTCGGTGGGCTTGACGTCGACGGAGCGCACCGTCTTGCCCTGCGCGAGCAGATCGGCCACCAGGTGGCCCCCGATGAACCCGCCACCGCCCGCAACGACAACATCAACTGGTCGAACAGACATGTAAGACAACAACTCCCATCGTCGCGTCCCCCCAAGAACGCGCCCACTCTTTCACCTGGATGCGCGGCGTGTGACAAAACCCCCCACATTGTGAGCGCAGCGTCCGCGCCCGGTCCGCGATCGGGGTGCCCCTAGGCTGGCGCCCGTGCATGACGAGCAGCAGCGGACCGTCCTGATCACCGGCGCCACCGGACAGGACGGCGTCTACCTCGCCCGCCTCCTGCGCAGCCGCGGCGCCCGCGTCGTGGGAGTGGCTCCGCCTGGTTCCACCCTGCCGGAGCTGGTCGCCGCCTACCTGGCCGACGTCGAGCTGGTGCCGCTCGACATCTGCGACACCGAGGAGGTGCAGCGGCTGATCGACACGACGGAGCCCGACGAGGTCTACAACCTCGCCGCCGTCAGCTCGGTCGCCCGCAGCTGGAACGAGCCGGAGGCCACCTTCGCGGTCAACCACGGCGCGGTCGAGACCCTGGTCCGGGCGCTGCTCGAGCTCCGCGGCCGGACCGGTCGGGAGCCGCGGTTGTTCCAGGCCTCGTCGGCCGAGGTGACGGGCTCCGCTGCGCACAGTCCCTATGCGCGGGCCAAGGCGGCAGCGGAGGACGTCGTCCGCGACGCGCGGAACCGCAACGGTCTGCACGCGTGCTCGGCCCGCTTCTACAACCACGAGAGCCCGCTCCGGAGCACCGCGTTCGTGACCGGCAAGATCACCCGTGGGGTGGCCGAGATCGCTGCGGGCCGGCGTACCGAGCTCACGCTCGGCAATCTCGAGGTCAGCAGGGACTGGGGTTTCGCCGGCGACTACGTCGACGCGATGTGCCGGATGGTGGCGGCCGACGAGCCGCAGGACCTGGCGATCGGCACCGGCAGGACCCACCAGCTCTCCGACCTCCTGGAGCTGGCCTTCCGGGCGGTCGGCATCGACGACCCCACGCCGTACGTCGTCACTGACCCCGACCTCGTCCGGCCCGCCGACGCCGCGGTGCTCGTCGCCGACCCCGAGCCCGCCGCCCTCGCCCTGGGCTGGCGGGCGAGCACGTCGTTCGAGGACCTGGTGCGGCACATGGTGGGCGTCGACCAGGAGCGGCTCCGGACGGGTGTCGAGCACGACGCCCGCTACCTCAGCGCCTGATGACGGTGGTCGAGGAGGTCTCGCTAGCGATCGTCCCGAGACCCGAGCAGTGACGTCCGCACGACGCTCGCCGTACGCCGCCACGCGAACCGGTCGGTGAACCGGCGCCCGGCCTCGAGCTGGTCCGGCGAGAACCCGAGGGCCGCGGTGATCGCGACCGCGAGATCCTCCGGGTCGGTGGACCGCGCGACGGCGGCGTGACCGCCCGTCACCTCCGCGAGCGCCGGGTCGTCGGAGACGACGACCGGGATCCCCAGCCGCATCGCCTCGATCGCCGGCAGGCCGAAGCCCTCGAAGTCGGAGGGGAAGATCACCAGGCCGGCGCCGGCGAACACGTCCTGGAACGCGGCGTCGTCGAGCCACGGCATCAGCTCGACCCGGTCGGCCACGCCGAGCGCGGCGACCCGCTCGGCCGCGGCCGCGCGGTCGGTCGATCCCATGCCGACCAGACGCAGTCGCCACCGGCCCTCGGTCCGGCAGAACCGCGCCCACCCCTCGAGCACGGCGTCCGCGTTCTTGTTGGCGAAGTGGCCGAACGCCAGGGCGTACGGCGGCTGCGCCTCGACAGGCTCGGCGGGCGACGCGGCCGGCCACGCGTCGACGTGGTCCGCGCCGAGCTGGGCGGCGACACCATGGCGTGCGAGCCGCGGATGCCGGTCCCTCAGGTCGCTCAGGGTGCGCTCGGAGATCGTGTAGATCCCGTCGGCCCGGCTCATGGTCCAGCCCCACGACGCCCGCCGCGAGAGCCGCGTCCTGCGGGAGAACTGGTGCGGGCGCAGCTCGTGCCTCAGGTCGTAGAGGATCAGCCCGCGCGCGGCCGCTCGGTCGCCGTACCCCACCAGGCCGGTGGCGGGCACCGCCGCCAGGACGGCGTCGGGACGCAGCGCCCGCGCTGCGCGTCGTACGCCGAAGGAGCGCAGCCAGGCCGCGCCGGCCGGCCCTCCGACGGGCGGGCGGACGGTGACCACCGGATAGCCGTCCGGTACGGCGAACGCCGGACCGGCCTCGTCGACGAGCACGGTGACCCGGTCGCCCGGGGCCGCCTCCGTCCAGCCGCGGAGCAGGTGCTCGATCACGATCGCGGAGCTGCCGGAGCGGACGACGACCGCGTCCACGACCAGGTGCATGAGGGCGGATCTCCCAACTTCTGCGGACTCGGCGCGCGTGCACCTTATCGGCCATATACGGTGGCCCGCGTGACAAAGCGCGCACTCATCACCGGTATCACCGGCCAGGACGGCTCCTACCTCGCCGAGCTCCTGCTCAGCAAGGGCTACGAGGTGCACGGACTGGTGCGCCGGGCGTCCACCCTCAACCGCAGCCGGATCGACCACCTGCAGACGGACTCGAACCTCCACCTGCACTACGGCGACCTGACCGACGGGGTCGGCCTGGTCAACCTGATCCGCGAGATCACGCCGCACGAGGTCTACAACCTGGGCGCGCAGAGCCACGTCAAGGTCTCGTTCGAGATGCCGGAGTACACCGCCTCCACCGACGCCACCGGCACCCTGCGGCTGCTGGAGGCGATCCGGGCCGCCAAGATCGACTGCCGCTTCTACCAGGCGTCGACCTCGGAGATGTTCGGCGCGACCCCGCCGCCGCAGAAGGAGACGACCGTCTTCTACCCGCGCTCGCCGTACGGCGCGGCGAAGCTCTACGCGCACTGGGTGACGATCAACTACCGCGAGGCCTACGACCTGTTCGCGGTGTCCGGGATCCTCTTCAACCACGAGTCGCCGCGGCGCGGCGAGAGCTTCGTGACGCGCAAGATCACGCTCGGCGTGGCCGCGATCAAGCTCGGGGTCTCCGACCACCTCACGCTCGGCAACCTCGACGCCGTCCGCGACTGGGGCTTCGCGAAGGAGTACGTCGAGGGCATGTGGCGGATGCTGCAGCACGACGAGCCCCAGGACTACGTGCTGGCGACCGGCATCGGCACCACGGTGCGCGAGTTCCTGGACTACTCGTTCTCGCACGCCGGCCTGAACTGGCAGGACCACGTCCGCTACGACGAGTCCTACGAGCGTCCGACCGAGGTCGACGCGCTCATCGGCGACGCGACCAAGGCCCGCGAGGTCCTCGGCTGGAAGCCCGAGACCGACGCCCAGGCGCTCGCCAAGCTGATGGTGGACGCCGACCTCGAGCAGATGTCGCGGCTGCTCGACCGTTCGTGACCGTTCTGACCCGGTTCGACCGGGACGGGCGCGACCAGCTCGTCTCGCTGCAGTGTGACGTGTGCGTGCCGCCGGTGATCTCGTGCAGCACGCTGCCCGAGATGCGCAAGCTCGGCTGGCTCATGGCCGTCGACGGCCACGACCTCGACGTCTGCCCGTGGTGCGACCTCAGCGTCGCCCAGCGCGACCGCGTGCGGCGCCGGGACCCCCAGGCGGTCGCGCCCGACCCGGCACGCCTGCCGAACCTGGTCGTCGTCGGTGCCGCCAAGGCCGGCTCGACCAGCCTGCACAACTACCTGGCCCTGCACCCGGAGATCTCCATGTCCGACGACAAGGAGGTGCGGTTCTTCACCGACCCGGACCACCTCGCGTGGGTGGGGCGCTACCAGGACTACTTCGCGGCCGGTACGACGTACCGCGGGGAGTCGACCCCGCAGTACACCAAGTGGCCGGTCTTCCCCGGTGTCGTCGACCGGATGGCCGATCTGGTGCCCGACGCCCGGCTGATCTACCTGGTCCGCGACCCGGTCGAGCGCGCGATCGCCGAGTACGTCGAGGAAGCCACCTGGGGCGTGATCACCGAGGACATCGAGGCCGCGCTCGCCGACAGCGCCGAACCGCACAACCGGATCGTCGCGCCGAGCCGCTACGCCACGCAGCTGCGGGAGATCCATCGTCGCTTCGACCCGAGCCAGGTCCTCGTCGTCGACCTCGGCGACCTGCGGGACGACCCGGTCGTCACGATGAGAGGGATCTTCGACTTCCTCGGCCTGCCGCCGATCGACCTCGACGAGGAGGCGCTCCGGCCGCGCAACTCCTACGGCGACAAGGGTGCGCTCCCCGGCTGGTACCAGGCCCTGCGCCGACCCGCGCTGATCCGGCTCGTGCACAGGCTGCCGACCGAGCAGCTGGGTCGGGTCCGGACCTTCGTCACCCGCCGGATCAGCAAGCCGGTGGAGCGTCCTGAGCCGTCCCCGGAGACGGTCGCCCGGCTCCGGGAGGAGCTCGCGCCCGAGGTCGCCGAGCTGCGGGACCTGACCGGTCTGGCCTTCTCCGGGTGGTCGGTCTGAGGGACCGGTCGGTCAGGTGGTGCGCGGACGAAGTCGGCGGTCCGAGTTTGCACGATCGCCGCGCCCGACCGCCGGATTGATCAGGGCAACCACTAAATTGCAGCCCGTGCCCCCGAGACTCCGCGACCTGCCGTCGAACGCGCGCCACCACCTCGGCTGGTGGGTGCGCGACCGCTTCCCGAACCGCAAGGTGGTCCGGGAGGTGCAGGGCGTGAAGATGGTGCTGCCCTGGCCGCACCGTCTCCCCGACTACGCCGGTGACGGCCCCTACGGTCAGAACCTCGTCCAGCTGGCCGCCGCGCTGGCCGCGTCCTCGGCGCCGGTGACGGTGCTCGACGTCGGTGCCAACGTCGGCGACTCCGCGCTCCAGATCCTGCACGCGACCGACGCCCAGATCCTGTGCGTCGAGGCCGATCCCTACTTCCTCGAGTACCTCCACCTCAACGTCGACGAGGATCCCCGGGTTGCCGTGGTCGAGGCGCTCCTGACCCCCGACCCGAAGACCGAGGCCACGACCGCCGTACGCACCGGAGGGACGACCCGCTTCGCCGAGGGCGAGGTCGGCGACGCGCTGCCGACCGTGACGCCCGACCAGCTGCGCACCGACCACCCGAATTTCGCCAACCTGCGCCTGGTCAAGTCCGACACCGACGGGTACGACGTCGCGCTCGTCCCGGCGATCGCCGAAGCGTGGGGCGCAGCCCGCCCGGTCCTGTTCTTCGAGTACGACCACCGCCTGTCCCGGATCGCCGGCAACGACCCCCTCGCGGTCTGGCCGCGCCTCGCCGAGCTCGGCTACCGCGACGTCGCGGTGTGGGGCAACGGCGGCCAGCCGCTCGGCCGCACCACCGTCGACGACATCGGCGCCCGCACGTCGCCGCTGGAGGAGAAGGTCGGCATCCGCGCCCAGACCTACTGGGACGTCGCCGTCGTCCACCAGGACGACGCCGCCGGGCTCGCCGCGGTCGAGCAGCTGGTCCCGGCTTCGCAGCGGCTCTAGCCGCCTCGCCTCACGGGCCTGGCGTCTGGGTGCTGTCGCGCCGGGTGCCCTCGGGATCGTCGATCCGCTCGTCCGACTCGTCCAGGATCGCCTCCGCCTGGGCCTCGGGGTCGTCGCTCCCGGCCTCTTCCTCCTCCGGCAGCAGCTCGGCGCGGCTCTCGATGCGGTCCTCGTCCTCCGGTGATCGGGTCATGGGTGGGCCGTACCCGCTCAGCCCACGCAGCAGACGGGCACGGCGCGGCTTGTCCACAGGTCGGCCGGAACCGGGTGTGGCCCTCGGGGCCGGCCGGGTAGGTCGGGTCGCATGGATGAGATCGGACGGCTGCTCGAGCTGCAGGACGGCGTCATCGCGCGGCACCAGGCGATCGCCACGGGGATGACCGAGGTCGGGATCGCGCGCATGATCCGGCGGCAGGAGTGGGTGCGCGTCCATCGTGGCGTGTACGTCGATCACACCGGCCCGTTGACCTGGCGATCGCGGTGCTGGCAGACGCCTGCGGCGGGCGCCGTACGACGGCCGGTTGGGCCACGACGGCACCACCGCGCGCCGACAGGGACCTCGAGCGGGACCTGGATGCTGCCCTCGAACGCGAGCACACCTCGCGACTGGGCTACGGCCAGGTGATGGAGCGCGCCTGCTGGACGGGCTTCAAGATCGGTCAGCTGCTGCAGCTGCGGGGTTGGACTGGCGCGTTCGCCTGCTGTCCTGTGTGCCCGCCGGACCTCAGGGCAGAAGTGGAGCGGACTGCTTGAGCCTGGTTCAAGCCAGCCCCTCCGATGTCGTCGATCGCTCTCAGCGCCCCGCCGCGGAACCGGGTGTCGAGCGGCGCTCAGCCCTCGGCCGCGCCGCCGCGGATGACCTTGTTCTCCTTCATCGCCAGCTCGGCGACGACCTGGATGCTGCGCGGCTGCCAGGGGCGGGGGAGGTCGGCGCAGGCGTCCCGGATCGCCGACTTCAGCGCGCGCTCGTCGACCCCCTCGGCGCCCCCCGCACTCTCGTCGGCGACGACGTCGACGGCGACGACGGCGCCGACCAGGGCGTTGGCGCGGCCGTAGACCCGAGCGACCTTGACGCCGGGTACGGCGATGACCCGCTCCTCGACCGGCAGCGGGTGCACCTTCACACCGCCCACGTTGATGACGTCGGTCTTGCGGCCGCGGAAGACGATCCGGTCGTCGATGACGTCGACCAGGTCGCCGGTCGGCCACCACTCGTCGGCGGGGCGGTCGTCCTCGCCGTGGTAGCCGAGCATCGACGCCGACGACCGGACCCAGAGCTCGCCGTCGACGATCCTGAGGCCGACCTCGGCGTCATCGCTGCTCTCCAGCAGCGAGGCGGGCAGCCCGTCGGTGCCGTCCCGCACGGAGCCGGTCGAGCCGAACTCGGACCCGGCGTAGATGTGGGAGACGCGGGCGTCCGGGAACGTCTCGCGGAGCTCCTCGAGCAGCGCACCCGGCGCGGCCTCGCCGCCCAGGGTGATCTGCTGGAGCACCGGCACGGGGCGGGCGTCGGCCCGGAACTCGGCCAGCATGAACCGCCAGAAGGTCGGGGTCGCGCTGATGTGGTCGACACGGTGGTCGTGGATGAGCTCGAGGACGGCCTGCGGGCGGCGTACCGACGGAGCGACCAGGGTCGCGCCGGTGCCGAGCACGTGGATCAGCACCTGCAGGCCCGCGAACTGCTGGGGGCCGTAGGCCAGGAGCCAGACCTGGCCGGACCCGTCGCGCGCCTTCGCCATGCGCGACAGCTGGCGCGACCAGTCGTGCCGCACGCCCTTCGGCGTGCCGGTGCTGCCGGTGGTCAGGACCAGGAGCGGCCGGCGCTCCGGGAGTACGCCGAGCGCCGGCCCGTCGCCGCTCAGCGACTCCGGCCGGACGACGCGGACCGTGTGGTCGCCGAGGTCGGTGCGGTCCGACACGACGACCGCGTGGGCGAAGGACGCAGCCTGCCGGTCCATCTCCTCGGGCGCGATGTCGGGTGCGTAGACGCACGCCTCGGCGCCGATCAGCGAGGAGGCGGCCATCAGCGCGACCACGACCGGGATGTCGTTCGAGACGATCGCGAACCGGTCGATCCGGGCCGCGCGCAGCCCGTGCGCGTAGGCCTCGGCGTCGGCGGCCAGCCGCGCGTAGGTCCACTCGCCGCTCTCGGCGATCATCGCGACAGCCTCGGGGTCGCGGTCGGCGGCGCGGCGGAGGAGCTCGATCACGTGCGTGGACCCTACCCGTCGGTCAGCGCGGCGGCTTCGGCACGCAGGGTCTCGGTGAAGAGCTCCGGTGCGATCGCGAGCCGGTTGCGGTCGAAGCTGGAGATGAACGTGACCCTGCCGCGGAACGTGGTGGTCGTGACGAAGAGGACCTGGTTGGGCGTGGGGGCGAGCGTCACGCAGACCCGCCGGACGCTCGCCGGGGCGTCTCCGGTCACGACCCCGAGGTTGCTGAGGTTGGCGGCCGGTGTGGCCGCCTCCATCCACCGCCGGACGACCTTGTCGGTCGCCTCGCCCACGGGCAGCTTCTCCACGCCGCTCAGGGCGAAGAACAGCTCCGGCTCACCGCGGTCGACCCGCCGCCGGATGTCCGCGGTGGCCTCCCGCGCCAGTGCGCCGACCTCGGCCGTGGCGTCGAACGACGCCGAGACCACGGCGGCGGATTGCCCGACCACGTCGACCGCGGGCGCGGCCGCGCGTACCCGGAGGTCCACGGTGGTCGAGAGCGGCACCCGCTTCATCCCCGGCGCGAGCCGGGCGATCGTCTTGAGCACGACAGCGGTGACCGCCCCGTGCACGGTCGCGCCGTTGCTCTTCGACCAGGCGATCAGGGCCTGCGACTGCTCGGGGGTGAGGTCGAAGATCGTGTAGGCCAGGTCGCGCTCCCGGTCGAGCGCGGGGACATACCACTCGGGCACGTCCCCGTTGCCGACGTACCCCTCCTCGTCGCGGATCTCCCGGGCGGTCGTGAGCATCGCGGACCGCCGGCCGCCCCAGTCGCGTTCGGGCAGCGTGTAGCGACCCAACGGCTCCGTCGGCGCGGTCAGGGGATGGCCGGCGACGTCGTCACCGTCGACCAGCACCCGCGCGAGCAGGAACAGCAGCTGCGCCATCGGGCGTCCGTCGAGCGCGACGTGGTGGGCGGTCACCGCGAGCGTCGTGCCGCCGTCGGTCGCCGGCGACACCGCACAGCGGACGAGCGGACCGGCGAGGGGGATCCGCTGGCCGCTGACCTCCGCGAGCATGGTCGGCTCGTCGTCGTACGCCGTGACCGGCCCGTGCACGCGGGAGCCGAAGTCGAAGTGCGCCTCACGAGGGCCGTCGCGCACCACCCGGGCGCCGACGATGGGCACCTGGTCGGTGATGGTCGCCCAGGCCGCGCCCACCTGCTCGGCGTCGTAGGCACCGTCGAGCTCGATCACGCCCAGGGCGTTCATCGGCCACAACCGGTCGACGACCTCGTAGTAGACCTCGGTCGGGTCCAGCGGGCGCGTGGTCACGGCGGGGTGGGTCAGCAGGTGAGGCCGCCGTCGACGACCAGCACCTGCCCGGTGATCCAGTCGTTGCGGTCGTCGACCAGGAACTGGATGGTGCGTGCGATGTCGTCGGGCTCGCCGAGCCGGCCGGCCGGCGTGCGGCGGACGATCTGGTTGAGCTGGCCGTCGTCGAGGCCGTGGCTCATCTCCGTCCGGAGGTAGCCGGAGGCGATGCTGTTGACCGTGATCTTGCGCGACCCGACCTCCCGGGCCAGGGCGCGGGTGAAGCCGTCGAGCGCCGCCTTGGTCGCGCCGTAGACGGTCAGCCCGCGGTATCCGGTCAGGCCGGTGATCGAGGAGATGTTGACGATCCGCCCGCCACCGTGGGCGAGCATGTTGCGCACGACCTGACGGGTCAGGTGGATGGTCGCCTTGAGGTTGAGGTCGATGACGGTGTCGGAGTCCTCGTCGGAGAACAGGGCGAGGATGCCGTCACGAGCGACGCCCGCGTTGTTGACGAGGACGTCGATCGACCCCCACTTCGCGAGCACCTCCTTGACGAACGCCGTCGACTGGTCGCGGTCGGCGATGTCGGCCTCGATGAAGAGGAAGCGGTCCGGGTGCTCCGCCTCCCACTCCTTAACCTGCGGCGTCGAGGAACGGGAGCACGAGGCGACGCGGTCACCGGAGTCGAGGAACGACTGCACGATGCCGGCACCGAGGCCCCTGCTACCACCGGTGATGAGGACGGTGCGCGGGGACTCTGTCATGCGGGGACGGACGCTCCCGACTCATCCGCGGAGTAGAACGCGACGATCTCGGCCACGGTCTCGGGCATCAGGCCGGCGCCGAACGGGTCGGTGCCGAACTCGTCCTCGAGGATCGCGGAGAGCTCGGCGGTCTCGAGCGAGTCGAGGCCCAGGCCGTCTCCGTGGATCGGAGTGTCCATGGCGACGGTGATGCCACCCTTGTCGGAGCGCTCCAGAAGAGCCTGGATCAGAGCCACAATCGAGTCTTGCACGTCGGTCTACTTCCTCAGGCTTCGTCGCGAACGGGCCGGACGCTATCAGAACGGACGACCCGCTACCTGGGTTACCCCTGATATCGCCGGCGCTCGTAGAGGGAGGGCTCGATGGTGATCGGGGTGAGCCTGCGGGCGGGGACGCCGCCGTGGAGATGGGCCGCCGCGACCTGCTGCCGCGTCCATGCCGTCGAGCCCGCCGCGAGCAGCGCGCCCTCGCCGAGGGTGACGCCGGGGAGCAGCGTGCAGTTCGTCGAGACCGCGGCAGCCTTCTCGAGCGTCACCGGCTCCAGGATCAGGCCGCCGTTGACCGGGTCGAACGCGTGGGTCAGGACGGTGCTCCGGATCCCGGTGAACCACGAGCTGTCGGCCATGATGAGGCCGCCGCCGCAGTCGAGGTAGTGCATGCTGATGATGTGGGCGTCCTCGCCCATCCGCAGGGTCCGCAGCGAGCCGTGGTCGACCGCTCCCGGCTCGAAGCCGGAGCCGCCCAGGATCCAGTTGAACATGACGATCCGCGAGCCCCGGCCGATCTGCACCAGCTTGAGGTAGCGGAACGCGTTGAAGTTGCCGATCTGCACGCCCTCGGCGATCTCGAACCGCTCGACGCCCTGGACCCAGCAGATCCCGATCCGGGCGGTGGGGTGGACCTGGTGCCCGAGCCGGTTGAGCAGCTTGTTCTTGAAGCCGCTCGCGGGCAGCAGGAACGCGATCATGATCAGGCGCTGGCGCACCCGGCGATGCTATCCGTCCGGGGATCAGTGCGCTTTGCGGGCCCGGACGTCGAGCGTGATCCGAGGTACGGCGTTGCTGGCGACTGCCTTGTCCATCACCCACGCGCCGGGGCGGACCGACCAGGACGGCGCGCGCAGCGACACCAGGTAGGCCCGCGACGACATCGGGTAGCGTGTGTGCGCCTCGACCTCGACGTCGACGAACCCGACCCGCTCGAGCAGCGTGGTGATGCTCTGCCTGGTGTGCAGGATCCGGTGGTGGCCGGCGAGCCGGCGGTCGGAGATGCGCGCGACCCGGCCGCCGCTGGCGACGCGGGCCGCGTAGGACATCCGGTCCGCGACGGTGTTGTGCGGCGTCTGCAGGAAGAGCGTGCCGCCCGGGGCGAGCATGTCGTGCACCTCGCGCAGCATCCCCTCCCCGTCGCGCACGTGGGCCAGCACGCACCACATCGTCACCACGTCGTACTCGTCGTGGTGGTCGTGCTGGGAGAGGTCGCCGAGGTCGAGGTCGACGTCGCTCAGCTCCTTCGCGACCGCGATCGCACCCTCGAGGATGTCGTTGCCGCCGACGGTGAAGCCGTACTCGTCACGGGCGACCGCGAGGAACTCGCCACCACCGGCGCCGACGTCGTACAGCTTCGGCTTGTCGACGTGCTTGACCTCGTCGGTGAGCCACGCGAGCTTCTCGCGCCACACGGCAGGCCCGACGCCCTCGCGCTTGGCGTCGACCCAGTCGCTGACGTACTCGACCGAGACGTCCTCGGTGCTGACGACCTCGGACGGCGCGACCTCCTCCTCGACGAGGAACTGGGCGCGACAGGACGAGCAGCGTGCGACCACGGACGCCGTACGCCGCGACGCGGGCCCGACGTGCACCGAGGTCGAGCCGCAGGCCGGACAGGTCATCGACGGCCCTCCGCGGCAGCCAGGACCCGGTTCATCTCGGCCCGGACGACTGCCCGGCCCTCGTCGTTGGTGTGGAGGCCGTCGTAGGTGTAGCGCCACTGCCACACGCCGTGCTCGTCGGAGAACTCGTCGATGCAGTCGACCAGGAGGATCTCCGGGCCGTCGTCGCTCATCGAGTCGGCTGCCTTGTGCATCGCGTCGCGCATGAGGTGCAGGGCGCGGGTGCGCTCCTCGAGCGTGCCGATGACCGGGAAGCCGGTCTGCTCCTCGGCGACGTCGCTCTCGGGCGGCGGGACGTAGACGAGCACCCGGTCGCTGCCGGTGGCCCGCGCCGCCTCGCGGATCCGCTCGAGGTACTGGGCGACGAAGGCGTAGGTCCCGGGCTCGTCCATCCGCGGCACCAGGTGGCAGCGGACGTCGATCTCGCCGAAGCTGTAGATCCACAGCACGTCCTTGGCGTGCTTGGTGCGGCCGACCAGGCGGAAGATCCGCAGGACGGCGGGCGGGAGCCCGCTGCGGGCGATCGAGAACTGCAGCCGCGGGCCGAGGTGGCACACCCACCGACCGTCCTCGATGTGGCGCAGGGGCGCGCCCAGCTCCTTGGCCGGGGTCAGCGCCGCGTGCGAGTCGCCGACCCAGATCTCCTTCAGCTGGCCGCGCCAGGCGGCCCAGAACAGCCGGACCGACATGATCGAGAACGCGGTGCGGGCCTTCGTGACCCGGAGGAGGTGGCGGGTGCGGTGCAGCGGGAGCCGGTGCGGGTCGTTGCTGCTCACGCGGTGCCCCCCGTCGGCGTACAGGCCTCGGCCACGGTCACGGTCTGCCCGGTGCTGACGTCGACCACCGGCAGCGTGCCGATCAGGTCGATCCGGTCGGCGACGCTCCGCATCCGCGACATCGTGCCGTCGGGGTTGCGGGACGTGAGGAAGCGGCTCTCGCGATAGCCCTCGGCGGACGTCAGGCTGGGCAGGTCACCGGCGACGTCGTCGCGGACGAAGAAGGAGTTGGCGCCGTTGCTCGAGCAGCCGACGAAGCGGTAGCCGCGCTGGTTGGCCAGGTGGACGAACGCGCCGACCGACGCACCGAAGTACAGCTGGGAGTAGTGCGCCTCGCTGTTGACGAAGGTCGGGTCGTAGGGCACCGAGATCGCGGCGTCCGGGCCGAACAGGGCGTTGTACTCCATGACGACGATGGCGGGGTCGACCGCCTCGACGGCCTCCCACAGCCAGTAGTCGTTGCCGTCGACGTCGATCGACAGCACGCCGATCTCGCCCCCGAAGCCGTTGTCCCTGATCAGGTCGTTGATGTTCTCGCGGGTGACGAAGGCGCTGACCGGCTCGACGTCGTGCCGCCAGGCCATGCCGGTGCCGAGCACGAACTCCACGTGGGCCTGCCCGCCGTCGATGACCAGGCCGCGCCAGTTGTTGTTCTGGACCAGGAACCGGGTGTTCGACTCGCGGTAGTCACCGGTCCCGATCTCCACGAAGCTCGTGGGGTGGGCGCCGATGCTGCGGACCAGGTACTGCAGGATCCCGTCCTCGCCGAACTGCGAGAAGACCTTGAACTCGATGTCCTCGAGCTTGTCCGGCTTGGTGTTCGCGGCGAGGACGTGGCTCTCGAGCCGGCCGATCGCAAGGAGCAGCTCGTCGTGCTGCGCGCGCAGTCGCTGCACCACCTGGCGGGCGACCGGGGCCGACGCCACCTTCCGGAGTGAGCGATAAGCAAAGGCAGACGGCACGAATTACCTCCACGGGCATGGGAGTATGACCCCCGGACGATAGCCGACCAGCGTCTGTCAGGATGCGCAGGATGGCGTAATCCCGGACAGGAGATCGAGATGGCGGGCGGTGTGGGTGGCGCACATCGCGGCACGTCCGACGGGGCCGGCTCCCGTCGCCGGATGGGCGCCGTCACGATCGACAACATCATCTTCAGCGTCTCCAGCCTGCTGGTCTTCATCTGGTCGGCGCACGTGCTCGACCCGGCGGACTTCGGCCGGTTCGCCCTGGTCCTGCTGGTCTTCGTGTTCGTCCAGGGCAGCCTGGTCCGGTCCCTGGTGTCGTGGACGGTCATGGTGCACCCGGAGGACGCCGACTCCCGGCCGCGTGCCGTGCTCGGCAGCGCCCTCATGCTGGCCGTCGGCGCCGGGCTGATCTGCCTTGCGGCTGGAGGGCTCCTGCTCCTCGGCGACAGCGGGCTCGGGGCGTCCCTGCTCGTCGTGGGTGCGCTGATGCCGCTGCTCGCGGTGCAGGAGGTCGGCCGGTTCATCGCCTTCGCCCAGGCCAGGCCCGGGCGCGCGATCGTGATCGACGTGATGTGGCTGGTGCTGACGGTCGTCGCACTGACGGCCATCCAGCTCGTCCACGAGATGAACCTGCTGTGGATGGTGATCGGCTGGGGAGGGACCGGCGCCGTCGCCGGCCTGTGGGTGTTCGTCCAGCAGGGCTGGCCGCGGGCCCAGGACATCTCGCTGACCTGGCTGAAGGAGCGTTGGCACTTCTCGTGGCGCTCGCTCGTCGCGGCCAGCTCCAGCGCGACGGTGGCGCTGATCGGCGCCGGCCTGGTCGCGGTGGTGAGCGGTCCGCTCGCCGTGGCGGCGGTGCGGGCTGCGCTCCTGCTCGAGCGGCCCAGCACGACGGTCCAGATGGCCGTCGCCACCTCGGCCGGCGCCGACATCGCCCGCGAGCGGCCGGACAACGCGGGGCTGCTGGCGCACCAGCGGCGCGCGATGTTCGTCTCGATCGTGGTCGCCGCCCTGAACTTCGGCGTCCTGTTCCTGATCCCGGACGCGCTCGGCGAGCTGGTCCTCGGCGAGGTCTGGCCGCTCGTCACCCCGTTGCTCCTCGTCATCGGGCTGCGGGTCCTCGCGATGGCGGCGCAGAGCGGCGTGCGGGCGGCCCTGATGGGGCGCCGGCAGATCAGCCAGGTGATGAAGATCGACATCGCCGGCACCGTGCTGTCCATCGTCGGCTTCGTCATCGGCGCCTACCTCGGCGATGCCGAGGGTGCCTACTGGGGCTCCCTGGTCGGCCTGACGATCACCGTCGCCGGCTGGTGGTGGGCGCTCATCCTGCACCTGCGCAGCGACTTCACGTGGGCCGACGTCGTCGACGAGGAGACGCCGGTCGAAGAGGTGGTCGCCGAGGAGCTGGGCGACCGCCCCGTCCTGTGAGGGCTCAGAGGCCGCGGAACCAGTCGCGGTCGGTCTCGTAGCCGAAGTCGACGAGCGCGTCGCCGGCGTAGGAGTCGAAGACCTCGCCGGCCTCCTTCGTGAAGTGGTTGCGCCAGTCGCCTGAGGCCCCCTTGCGGCGGAAGCTGCCGCGGTCCTCCTCGCCGGGCTTGCGCCCGGCGGACCGTGAGAAGTCGTGGCGTCGTACGGCGAGCTCGACCATCTCCCGGTCCGGCTCGGCTCCGGCTGCGGCGAGCGCCTGGACCATCTCCTCGACCGGGTCGGTGTGGAGCGCCTCGAAGGAGACGTGCCCGACCCCCGGCCGGTCCCACCAGTCGCGGACGTGGACGTGCCACGGCGTGCCGACCGTCGTGGGAGAGACCGTCATCTGGAACTCGACGAACTTCGGCAGGTTGCCGCGGACGTCGGTGGGGTCGAAGGACGGCCCGTAGAGCTCGTTGAAGATCTCGGCGATGCCCTGGGAGAACCGCGGGTTCTTGTTCAGCTGGAGGGCGCGGGTCCAGTAGAAGTAGAACGACGTCATCACGTCGCGGCCGTCGCGCCGGATGTAGATCGCCTGCGGCATCCGCTCGTCGTACAGGTAGTGCGAGTGCACGACCGACTTGAACATCAGCGGCAGCTGGTAGTCCACCGGGACGGGCAGCCCGAGCGACGTGCCCATCAGCTCGCAGAGCCAGTTGGTGCCGGACTTGGGGAAGCCGCAGCCCACCCACATGCCGAGGCTGCGGCCCCGGCGCTTGAGGATCTGGTGCGTCGTCGCGGCCGAGAAGCGGCGGAGCTTCTCCTCGACCCAGAGCGTCCTCGGGGACCGGTCGTCGTCGCCGACGATCTGTGTCACCGAGGCGATTCCCGACGGAACAGGTGGAACGTGTCGTGCAGGTCGATCAGCTCGCGCAGCTCGTCGTTCTCGAAGACCGGCCGCTCGTCGACCTGGACGTAGCCGGCGGCGCGGACCAGGGGAGCGAAGTCCTGCATCGTCCCGTCGAGCTCGGTGCTCAACAGCTGGTGCGGCGTGTTGGGCACGATCAGCAGCCAGTCGATGTTGCGCTCGGCGATCCGGTCGAGCCACCAGCCGATGGCCTCGAGCGAGCACTCGGAGAAGCTGTGGATGTTGACCGCGAGGTCGTAGTCGTCGGCGAGCGTCTCCCACTCCGGCAGCGGCACGACGCGCACCGAGTCGGGGGCCTCGCGGTACTTCAGGTAGTAGTCGCACAGGAACGTCGAGGTGGCGACGCCGTCGATGCAGTCGTAGGCCTCGAGGTTCGGCAGCGCCGCCGACATCCGGTGGGCCACCCGGCCGTAGCCGGCGCCGATGTCGAGGACCTTCAGGTCGTCGATGCTGCTCAGGCCCATCTGGGCGTCGAGGTAGCTGATCTCGTTGACGCTGTCGAGCAGGTCGCGGCTGACCGGGGGCCGGTTGCCGTAGGTGAAGGTCCAGGCACCGAACTTGCCGTCCTCCTCGAGCCGCTTGAGCAGCCCGAGCCGGTCGCGCGACTCGACGTCGAGGAGCGTGATGTACATCCGGGCCTCGGCGGCGTTGCGCAGCTGCCGGAACTGCCAGACGTAGGCGTTGTCGCCGCGGAACCAGGCCAGCGACAGGTTGCGCTTCAGGAAGCTCTGGCGCCACTGGGTGTGCGCGGTCGCCGACACGTCGAGCGCGTCGTACTCCGCCTGGAGCTTCACGAGCTTCGGGTTGTCGAGACGCAGCGTCTCCTCCGCGCCCGGCGGCAGCGGCACCGCGTCGTTGTGGGAGACGCGCGCGTAGCGCCGCGCCTCGTCGTCCATCTTGGTCACCAGGTAGCCGCCACGGGCGGCCACCGCCTTCGCCTGTCGCTTGGCCCACGAGCGGACGAGGGACGGGTTGGCGCGCTTCAGCTTCGCAACGAGCTGGCTGTCAGAGGAGGGCACAGTGGGCAACCCTAAGACACGACGTCGGGTCTGGTGGAATGATCCACGACCTGATTCGGAAGGACCTCCTCCTTGCCTTCGACACAGCCCTCGATCCCCGTCGTGCTGATCGCGTTCAACCGCCCCCACCTGGCGCGCCGTACCCTCGCCGCGATCCGGGACGCCGCACCCGAGCAGCTGTTCCTCGTCGCCGACGGACCGCGCGCCGACCGGCCCGACGACGCGGCCCTCTGCGCGGAGACCAGGGCGGTGTTCGACGAGATCGACTGGCCGTGCCAGGTCGAGCGGAGGTTCTCCGAGGTCAACCTCGGCGTGGAGGGCAACGTCGAGCTCGGCCTCGACTGGGTCTTCGCCCAGGTGCCCGAGGCGATGATCTTCGAGGACGACTGCACCCCCGACCCGACCTTCTTCCGCTTCGCGCACGAGCTGCTCGACCGCTACCGCGACGACGACCGCGTGTGGCAGATCTCGGGCAACCGGCACGGAGTGCCACGCAAGCTGTACAAGGGCGACAGCTATGCGTTCAGCACCTGGGCGAGCGTCTGGGGGTGGGCGACCTGGGCCGACCGCTGGCAGCGGCACCGCGCCGTCTTCCCGCGCGACCACGTACGGCGCTCCGCGGCCGATGCGGGGGACGCGCCGGCCCGCACCGTGCCCGCCGTACCGGCTCCCGGGACGCTCGTGACCCGGGCCGGGCAGCGGCACTTCGCCGACGCGGCCCGGTCCTCCGACGTGGTCACCCACGGCTGGGACAAGCACTGGTGGCTGACGATCATGACCGAGGGCGGCCTCGCGATCGCCCCGTCCGGCAACCTCGTGGTCAACAGCGGGTTCGGCGCGGACGCCACCCACGGCTACTCGCCGGGACGCGAGGACGACCCGGCCGAGCCGATGGAGTTCCCCCTGCGCCACCCGGCGCAGGTGGCGCTCGACGTCGACGTCGAGCGCGAGCTGGAGCTCCACCTCAACCGGGTCGGGGGACCGGCCGCCCAGCTGGCCCGCAGGCTGATCCGGTCGCCTAGACTGCGCCGCGCCGCTCGGGCGGCGGTCAACAGCCGCCCCGCCAAGAGTGCTGCCAGGGCTGCTTCCCGGATGGCTCAGAGATGACCCCCGCAATGACTCAGAGGAGTGCCGATCGTGCCGGATGAGAGCGCGGTTGAGGGACTGCGGACGCCGGTGGTCCTGATCGCCTTCCGGCGCCCCGACGTCACCCGGCGCAACCTGGAGGTGCTCCGTCGGGTGCGCCCCGAGCAGCTCTTCGTCGTCGCTGACGGGCCGCGTCCGGGTCGCCCCGACGAGGCCGCGCAGTGCGCCGCCGTGCGGGAGCTCTTCGACGAGATCGACTGGCCGGCGAAGGTCGAGCGCAAGCTCGCCGAGCGCAACCTGGGGCTCGAGGCCAACGTCGAGCTGGGCCTCGACTGGGTCTTCTCCCAGGTCGACCGGGCGATCGTGCTGGAGGACGACTGCATCCCGGACCCGTCGTTCTTCCGGTACGCCGACGAGCTGCTCGAGCGCTACGCCGACGAGCCGCGGGTGTGGCAGATCGGGGGGGACACCCACCTGGTCCCGCCGGCGATGTTCGGCGAGCACAGCTACGGCTTCAGCACCTGGGCCAGCGTGTGGGGGTGGGCGACCTGGGCCGATCGCTGGCACGACCACCGGGCCGAGTTCAACCGGGACCACGCCGGCGCCGAGGACCGGGTCGACGAGATCCCGCGGACCGCACCCGCCCAGCGCACGAAGGTCGCCGTACCCCACCCGGACGCGCTGGTCACGGAGGCAGCGCGTCGCCACTTCACGTTCGTGTCGACCGAGCCCGACGGCGACCGCTACGGCTGGGACCACCACTGGTGGGTGACGATCATGTCGCGCCAGGGCCTGTCGATCATGCCGCGGGTCAACCTCGTCGAGCACGACGGCTACGGCGAGGGCGCGACCCACACCCGCGCCGACAAGGACCCGGTCCCGGCGGACTCGCTCGAGTTCCCCCTGCGGCACCCGCCCGTCGTCGAGCTCAACCGTGGCGTCGAGGGCGAGCTCGAGCTGGTGCTGCTCCGCACCGACGGCCGGCTCTCGCGGCTCGCACGCAGGCTGATCCGGCCCCTCTGGATGCGGGCGATGGTCCGCCGGTTCATCGAGATCCCGGTCGTGTGGCGCGTCGTCCGGCGCCTGGTCAACAAGTGAGCCGGCTCCCGGCCCGGCTGCAGCCCGCGTGGCCACTGCTCAAGCGGCTGCACCGGCTCCTGTCCGTCCTCGCGGGCATGCTGTTCCGGCCACTGGGGCGGCTGCTGGGTGACCGCGGCCTGCCGCGCACGGCGACCGTGGCCTCGGGGGCCACCGCTGAGCGCGAGCCGGACGCCGTCACCCTGCACCCCGGCGGGCCCGCGGAGATCCTCGAGCGCGGACCTGCACAGGGTGACCCGGACCGCCACTGGGTGTTCGAGCGCGGCCGCCGCGCCGAGATACCCGCCCGCTACGTGCTCGACGTACGAGACGGACGGCTGGTCGGCGACTTCGCGGCGACGGTCACGCCCGGCGGCATCCTCGACTACCAGACCAGCGGCTACTTCGGTCTGGCGAGCTGGCGGGAGCACCCGGTGTTCCTCAGCCCCCGGCTCCCCGAGGTCGAGCGCCTCGCCGGCACCGTGCTCAGCCTGACCGCCCGCGGCACCGCCGTGAACTACTACCACTTCCTTTACGACGCGGTCGCGCGCTACGGCATCTTCGAGGAGACGATGCCGGGCGAGCGGGTCGACGCCGTCGTCGTGCCGCACCAGAGCGGCTACCAGCGCCAGATCCTGGAGCTGGCCGGCATTCCCGGCCCGTACGTCCAGCCGCGCGCCGACCGCACCCTCCGCGCCGAGCGGCTGCTGGTGCCCAGCACGCCGAACCAGGACCTCGACGCGCCCCGCTCGGCCACCGAGTGGCTGCGCAAGCGGCTGCCTCCGAGCGGACGGACCGGCACGCCGACCCGGCTCTACCTCTCCCGGGGCCAGCAGCCCGGGGGGCGTCGCTACCTCCAGGAGCCCGAGCTCTGGCCCCGCCTGGAGGCGCTGGGGTTCGTGCTGCTCGACCCCGGCACGCTCAGCGTGCAGGAGCAGATCGACGTCTTCCACGGCGCGGAGGTGATCGTCGCGCCGCACGGCGCGGCGCTGACCAACATCACCTGGAGCCGGCCCGGGGTCCGGGTCCTCGAGATGTTCGCCGGCAGCTACGTGCACCTCGGGCTGTGGACCATCGCGGAGGCGATCGGCGGCATGCACTACCGCTACCTCGTCGGCACGGGCACCCTCCCCGAGGGCAGGGAGCCGACCGGCATCGTCGACGACATCGACATCCCCGCCGACGTGGTCATGGCCGCCCTGGACGACCTGCTCGCCGCTGGTTAGACGTGGGTCAGTCGCGGGGCGAGTCGGCTGCCGGCGCCGCGGTCGCGCGGCTCGGGTCCTGCTCGAACGGCACCAGGTGGCGCACGATCCGGGTGGGGGAGCCGATCACGACCACGTTGTCGGGCACGTCGCCACGGACCACCGAGTTCGCGCCGACGACCGAGCCGTCGCCGATGTGGATCGTGCCGAGCACCACGGCGTGGGCACCGATCGTGACGTGGTCGCCGAGGACCGGGAAGCCGTAGTCACCCGAGCTGCCCCGGCCCGGCTCTCCGAGCACGACGCCCGGGTTGATGCGGCAGTCGACGCCGGTGCGGACCCCGGGGCCGATCACGACGCCGTTGGAGTGCACCAGGGCGAGGCCGGGTCCGAGCTGGGCGTCGGGATGGATCTCGGCGCCGGACCACACCAGCCCGATCGAGCGGAGCACGAACGCGAGCGGACGCAGCGGCGTGTGGGCGAGCGCCGAGGCCAGCCGGTGGAGCACCACGACCTGGACCTGAGGGGTCACGAGGGCCTTGCCGACGACCCAGGCCCAGAATCCCAGCCCGGTGCGTCGCGTGTGGTCGACGTTCGCCCGCAGGTCGGCTTCGATCGTGCTGGTCAGCGAGGGCACGGCTACTCCGCCTTGCGCCTGCCGCCGTCCTCTTCAGCACCGGGCGGCAGTGCCTTGCGGGTCCCGCCACTGCTCTTCGAGGGCGCGTCCTTGCGGCTCTTGCCGTCCCGCACCGGGGACGTCTCCTCGTAGTAGTAATAGTAGTAGCTGCCGATCGCGCGCTTCGCGACCATGTTGACCACGACGCCGTAGAGCCGGCCGCCGACCTGGTTGACGCGGTTGACCGCCTCCGTGATCTGGTCGCGAGTGGTCTGGCCGTGCCGGATGACGAGGATCGAGCCGTCGGCGAGGTTGGACAGGACCGAGGCGTCGGCGACGGGCAGCAGCGGCGGCGCGTCGATGATGATCATGTCGTAGGACTGGCGCAGCCGGCGGATCAGGTCGTGGGTCACCCGGGACTGCAGGATCTCGGTGGGGTTCGGCGGCTTCGCGCCGCTCGCGAGCACGTGCAGGCCGCTCGGCTCGTGGACCTGGATCGCGTCCTCGATCTGGGTCTTGCCGACCAGGGCCGTGGTGAGGCCGATCGCCGGGTCGACGCCGAGGGTGCTCGCCACGCGGGGCCGGCGGAGGTCGGCGTCGATGATCAGGACCGTGCGGCCGGTCTGCGCCAGCGCGACCGCCAGGTTGGTCGACGTCATCGTCTTGCCCTCGCCGGGCACGGCGCTGGTGACCACGAGCACCCGGGCCCGCTGGTCGAGGTCGATGAACTGGAGGTTGGTGCGCAGCAGGCGGAACGCCTCCGTGCGCGCGGCGAACGCCCCGAGGTCAGTGAGGAGGGGAGCCGACCGGATCTCGTTGTCGAAGCCGATGCTGGCCAGGACGGGGGCGTCGGTGACCTCGGCGATGTGGTCGGCGGTGCGGACAGTGCGGTCGAGCAGCTCACGGGACACCGCGAGGGCCACGCCCACCAACAGGCCGATCAATGCTCCGGCGAGGAGGTTGATCACCCAGTTGGGGCTCACCGGGGTGCCGTTGTACTCCGGCGGGTCGGTGACGTGGAGCGCGATCTGCGACTCGCCGGTCTCACCGATGGTCTCGATCTCCTCGGCGTACGCCTGGAACTCGGTGGTGACCACGTCGGCGATCCGCTGGGCCTCGCGCGGGTCCTCGTCGGAGACGGTGATCGTGATGACGGACGTCTCCTGGACCACCTCGGTGGAGATCTGGCCGGACAGCTCGGCCGGGGTCATGTCGAGGTCGAGGACCTCGATGGTGCGCTCGGCCAGCTCGGAGCTCTGGGCGATGTCGGCGTACGACTGGACCCGGTTCTGCAGGAAGAACGCCGCGCCGGAGGCCTCCTGGGCGCTGCGGGCGTTGACGGAGACGATCACCCGCGCCGTCGACTCGTACTTCGGGGTGATCAAGTAGGAGATGCCCGCGGCGGTGCCGACGGCGAGGAGGAACACCAGGATGATGCTCAACCACCGACGGCGCAGCACCAGCAAGAACTGCTTGAAATCCACGGCACCTCAATCTTCGACGACCCGGCTGCGTACGCAGATGAAGAACGCTGTGACCATCGTTCAGTCACGCAGGCCCTCCCCGACGCTCAGGCATCCTACGAGATAGCCGACGGCGCCGCTCCCGGGTGGCATGCTGTGCCGCGTGTCTCCCGTCCGCCGTCGACGTCGCAGGCGCGGGTGGCGATCGATCGAGCGCTGGCTCCGCGAGCGACCCTCGCGCGCGGTGCTGCTCGGTGCGGCCGGCCTGATGGCGCTCTTCGTCGTCTGGAGCGCGTGGACCGCGTGGTCGGCGGCGAACGACCTGCAGGAGGTCGAGCGCAGCGCCCGGCTGCTGCGCCAGGAGCTGGAGGAAGGGGACGCCGCCGGCGCCGACAAGGCGCTGGAGCGCTACCAGGACGCCTCCGGCGCGGCGCGGGGCCGCACGAGCGGCCCGACCTGGTGGGTCCTCGAGAAGGTGCCGGTCGTCGGGGACGACGCCGAGGCGGTCGCCACCGCGGCGGCGGTCCTCGACGACCTGGGCGCGGACGGCATCCCGCAGCTGGTCGACGCGGCGGACCTGGTCGCCGCCCGGTCGTTCAACCCGAAGGACCACCGCTTCCCGCTCGACACGATCGAGTCCGTCGGCGCTCCCGCCCAGGAGAGCGAGCAGGCCTTCGACGAGGCCGCCGCCGAGCTGGCGACGGTGCATGACGACGGCCTCGTCGGCCCGGTCTCCTCGAGGTACGACGAGCTGCGCGCGATCGTGGTCGACGCCCGGGCGGCGCTGGGCTCGGCGTACCGCGCCGCCGACCTGATGCCCAGCCTGCTCGGCGCCGACGGGCCGCGCGACCACCTCCTGGTCTTCCAGAACAACGCGGAGCTGCGCAGCCTCGGCGGCCTCGCGGGGTCGATCTCGCGGATCCACGCCGACAACGGCGAGGTGGACATCGTCGAGCAGGAGGGGACCTCCAAGTACGGCGGGCTCGAGCGCCCGGTCGTCCCCCTCACCCCGGGCGAGCGGCGGGTGTTCGGGCCCACCCTCGGCCAGTGGTTCATGAACGCGAGCATGACGCCGGACGCCAACCGTGCATCGATCCTCGCGGCGGCGCGGTGGCAGCGGGAGATCGGTGGCGAGATCGACGGGGTGTTCTTCATCGACCCGGTCGCGGTGTCGTACCTCCTCAACGCGACCGGCCAGGTCGACGTGCCCGGCTACGGCCCGGTCACCTCCGCCGACGTCGTCGCGAAGGTCGAGAACGAGATCTACCTGACCGCGCCGGATCGAGCGGCCCAGGAGGACTTCCAGAACGCCGTCGCCAAGGCGGTCTTCAACGCGTTCGCCGGAGGTCGGGGCGACCCGGTCGAGGTGATCCGGGCGCTCGCCACGGGGGTGACCGAGGGCCGGATCCGGATGCACAGCTTCGTCGACGACGAGCAGGCCCAGATCGCCCGCACCGAGATCGCCGGTGAGCTCAGCGCGAAGGACGAGGCCCACGTGGGCATCTACCTCAACGATGCGCTCGAGTCGAAGATGACCTACTACCTCGCCTACGAGGCCGACGTGATCGTCCGCTCCTGCTCGGGCTACACCCAGGAGGTCGCGGGGACGATCCGGCTGACCAACACGGTGCCCGAGGGCCTGAACGTGCCGCCGACGGTGTCCGGGATCTTCCCCGGCGGGCGGTTCTTCGAGGAGATCGAGCCGGGGCAGCAGCGGATCGCGGTCTACCTCGTGGCGCCGCCCGGGGGCAGCATCGACGACCTCGCCCTCGACTCGCGGTCGTTCGACCCCGTGGTCACCCAGGACTTCGACGGCCGGTCCGCCGCGCAGGTGGTCACCGTGCTCGACCCCGGCCAGACCCAGGAGATCGACTTCGCGCTGAGGACGGGGCCGGGCCAGACCGGTCCGGTCGAGGTCGACGTGACACCCGGCGCGTTCCCCGGGTCGTCGGCCACGACGCTCCTCAGCGCCTGCTGACCCGATCAGCCGGACCAGCCGGTCCAGCCGGACCGGGCAGATCCGGGCTTGTAGCCTGTCCGCGTGCGTCGGGTGCTGCGGTCGTTGCGGAACGGGTTCTGGCGCCGGTGGGTGATGGCCCGCCACCGCGCGCAGTTCCTGCGCGACGAGGTCGAGGTCGCCCGCGGGTCGGTGATCGCCCGGGGCGTGGTGATCGGCCGGCGCACCAAGATCAACGGCCCGTCCCACATCGACCTGTGCGAGATCGGGTCGTACTGCGCGATCGGCGGGCGGCTCGTCGTACGACCTGCCAACCACCACACCGAGTTCCTGGGCATCCAGAACGACGCGCAGGTGCGCGTCATCGGCGGCCGCAGCCTGCTGGGCGCGCCGCGGCCGGTCAAGATCGGGCACGGCGTGTGGATCGGCGACTCGGTCGTCATCCTCGGCGGCGTGACCGTCGGCAACGGCGCGGTCGTCGGCGCGGGGTCGGTCGTGACCAAGCCCGTCCCGTCGTACGCGATCGCCGCGGGCAACCCGGCGAAGGTGCTCGGCTGGCGCTACCCGGAGTCCGTCATCGCCGAGCTGGAGGACCTCGAGTGGTGGACCTGGGACGACGAGCGGCTGCGCCGCAACCGGGACCTCTTCGACCTCGACCTGACATCGGTGGACCCCGCTGATCTCGCTGCCCGGCTGAAGACCACCTGACCCGATGTCCAACATCCGGACATGCGTCTCGGATCGTGGGACGTCGAGTGGGTCCGCGGCCCTGGGGGCACGTAATCTGGCCCGCATGTCGACGACCTGGCTGACCAAGCGACGCGCATTGGACAACTGCCGCGTCAGCTCGGCGCTGTGTCGAATGCGCTGAGCGGGGTCTGATCGGCGGTTCCGCCGCATCCTCGCTGACACCCGGCGCGCACTTCTGGCTGGTCATTGCCACCGCGCCCACGACGTCCCGCGTCGTGCCTGCGTCAGCCCCTCACCACCACCATTTCGCTCGTCCCAGGAACAACCGATCCAGAAGGAACACAGATATGAGCCGCGAGAACTCCCTCGTCTCCGCCCAGTGGGTGGAGGAGAACCTCGACAACCCGAAGGTGGTGCTGATCGAGGTCGACGAGGACACCAGCGCCTACGACAAGGGCCACATCAAGGGCGCCATCAAGCTGGACTGGACCACGGACCTCCAGGACCAGGTTCGCCGTGACTTCGTCAGCAAGGCCCAGTTCGAGGCGCTCCTCTCCGAGCGCGGGGTCGCCAACGACGACACCGTCGTCCTCTACGGCGGCAACAACAACTGGTTCGCGGCCTACGCGTACTGGTACTTCAAGCTCTACGGCCACCAGGACGTCAAGCTCCTCGACGGCGGCCGCAAGAAGTGGGAGCTCGACTCCCGCGAGCTGGTCAGCGAGCTGCCCGAGCGCGCCGGCACGTCCTACACCGCGCAGGACCAGGACAGCTCGATCCGGGCGTTCCGTGACGAGACCGTCGCCGCCATCGGCACCCAGAACCTCGTCGACGTCCGCTCGCCAGACGAGTTCGCCGGCCGGCTCCTCGCGCCGGCCCACCTCCCGCAGGAGCAGGCGCAGCGGGCGGGCCACATCCCGACCGCGGCCAACGTCCCGTGGAGCAAGGCGGCCAACGACGACGGCACCTTCCGCTCCGACGACGAGCTGAAGCAGATCTACACCGAGGCCGGTCTCGACTGGTCGAAGGACACGATCGCCTACTGCCGGATCGGCGAGCGCTCGAGCCACACGTGGTTCGTGCTCAAGGAGATCCTGGGCCAGGACAACGTCAAGAACTACGACGGCTCGTGGACCGAGTACGGCTCCCTCGTCGGCGTTCCGATCGCGCTCGGCGACGAGCCCGGCTCGGCAGACGGGAGCAACTGAGCCATGTGCGGAGCAACTGAGGGCGGCCTGTCGCTCAACGGCGTCAACACCGAGATCGAGGCGATCGTCCAGGGCCAGGTGACCAAGGGCGGCGAGCCGGTCAGCACCGGCTACGTCCGCCTGCTCGACCGCACCGGCGAGTTCACCGCGGAGGTGCCGGTGTCCGCCACCGGGCACTTCCGGTTCTTCGCCGGCGACGGCGAGTGGACCCTGCGCACCCTGGTCCCCGGCGCCGAGCCGGTCGACCGCAAGGTGTCGGCGGCGGTGGGCAGCATCGCCGAGGTCGACATCGCGGTCTGAACGACATGACCGACACGACGACGGCCGCCGGGGAATCCCGGGGGCCGTCGTCGCCGTTGGGGCTGACATGACCGGCATCGTGATCCTCGTCCTGGCCGCGCTCGGCGCGGTCGGGTTCGGCCTCTACCGGCGCCACGTCGACGGCCGGTTCGTCCCGCACGCCGACGCCACCCCCACGGCCTGGGACCAGGTCACGGCTGCCACGCCGACCGCCCGGGCGGGGGAGCGGGCCACCCTCGTCCAGTTCTCCTCGGCGTTCTGCGCGCCGTGCCGGACGACGCGCGTGGTGCTGGCCGACGTCGCCGCCCACGAGGACGGCGTACGCCACGTCGAGATCGACGCCGAGCAGCACCTGGAGCTGGTCCGCGCCCTCGACGTACGACGCACGCCGACGACCCTGGTCCTCGACGCGGCCGGGCACGAGGTGCTGCGAGCGGCGGGCGCGCCTCAGAAGCACCAGGTGCTCGCCGCGATCGCGCACTCGGCGGGAGCCGCGCGATGACCGGCGTCGACGGGATCGATCCCCGCGGGCCGCGCTTCACGGCCTCCGTGACCGCCGGGCTCCTCGCGGTGGCGCTCATGGCGCCCGAGGGCGTCGCCACGGCGGTGATCGCGGTGCTGGCGGTGTCCTTCGCCATCGGTGCCGGGCTCGGCGTGCAGCGCACGCCCACCGGTCTCGTGTTCAGGACCCTCGTCCGGCCCCGGTTGACCCCGTCCGCGGAGCTGGAGGACCCGACGCCTCCGCGGTTCGCCCAGGCCGTCGGCCTGGCCTTCGCGGCCGTGGCGCTGGTCGGCTACCTCTCCGGCGCCGTGCTGGTCGCGCAGGTCGCCGTCGGTCTCGCGCTGGTGGCGGCCCTGCTCAACGCGGTGTTCGCGTTCTGCCTGGGGTGCGAGCTCTACCTGCTCGGCGCCCGCGTCAGCGCTCGAGCAGCACGGTGAACGGCCCGTCGTTGACGGAGGAGACCTCCATCATCGCGCCGAACACCCCGCGCTCGACGTAGGTGCCGAGCCGCTCCAGCTCGGAGCAGAAGGCGTCGTACAACGGCTCGCTGACGGGCGCCGGCGCGGCAGCGGTCCAGGTCGGGCGCCGGCCCTTGCGGGCGTCGCCGTACAGGGTGAACTGGCTGACGACCAGAGCGGGTGCGCCCACGTCGGAGGCGGACTGCTCCTCGCGCAGGATCCGGAGGTCGCGGACCTTGCGGGCCATCCACGCGACGTCCTCCGCGTCGTCGGTGTGGGTGACGCCGAGGTAGACCAGCAGGCCGGGCTCGGGCAGCGCGCCGACGACCTCGCCGTCGACGCTCACCGATGCCGACAGGACCCGTTGGACGACCGCACGCATGCGGGCCATTCTCCCCTGCTTGGCCGGTCGGGCCCGCCGAGCCCGAGTCGGCAGATCCTCCGGTGATCTGACACCATGGCCGGATGGAACACAGGCCCGGCGGTGTCGACCCGCAAGCATTGCTGATCACCGTCGCACCGACCGGCGCCGAGACCGCCAAGGCCGACTTCCCGCAGCTCCCCACCACGCTCGAGGAGCTGGTCCGGACCGCGCAGGAGTGCGAGGCCGCGGGCGCCGCGATGATCCACGTGCACATCCGCGACGACGAGCACCGACCGACCCTCGACCTGGTCCGGTTCACCGACACCGTGCAGGCGCTGCGGGAGAGCACCGACCTGGTGGTCCAGCTGTCCACCGGCGGGTCGGTCCACGACCCGCTCGAGAGCCGGCTCGAGGTGCTGGACGCCGCCCCCGACTCCTGCAGCCTCACCATGGGCACCACCAACTTCGGCGACGACGTGTTCAGCAACCCGTGGCCGTTCGTGTGCGAGCTCTACCAGCTCAGCCAGGAGCGCAAGGTGGTCCCGGAGTTCGAGCTCTTCGACCTCGGTCACGTCGCCGCGCTCCACCGCCTCCTCGACCGCTACGGCCTGCCCTACGGCGGCAGCGTCCACTGCGACCTGGTCATGGGCGTGCCGGGCGGCATGCCCGGCACGGCCGACGCCCTCGTCGCCGCGGTCGCCGCGCTGCCGGCCGCGGTCACCAGCTGGTCGGCCACCGGGATCGGCCGCTCCACGATCCCGGTCGCGCTCGCTGCCTTGAGCAAGGGCGGCCACCTCCGGGTCGGCATGGAGGACGTCCTCACGATCCGCAAGGGCCAGCCGGTGGAGAGCAACCGGCAGCTCGTCGAGCGCGCCGCCGCGATGGCGGAGATCGCCCAGAAGCGGCCCATGACGACCAGCGAGGCACGCAACCTTCTCGGCCTGGTGCTTGCTGGGGTGTGACCTCCGGCAAACACGCTCGTTGGAGTAGCCGGGGGAACGTCCAGTCAACCCAGACCTCGTTTACTAGACGCTCCAGGAAGGGGCGGCAGATTCGTGCGCGTGCTCGTCCACGACTACAGCGGCCACCCGTTCCAAGTCGAGCTCAGTGGTGAGCTGGCCCGCCGCGGCCACGACGTCACCCATTCCTGGTGCGAGGCCCACGTCTCGGGCCGCGGCAACATGGGCGGCCATGACGACGTCCGGTTCGACTCGATCGGCCGTGGCGAGGTCATCGACAAGCTGAGCTTCAAGCGGCGCCTGGTCCAGGAGCTGCGCTACGGCGTCCAGCTGTCCCGTCAGATCCGCCGGCTGCGGCCGGACGTGGTGATGTTCGGCAACGTCCCGGTCCCGATGATGGCCGTCGTCACCCTGTTCCTCCTCCTCACCCGCACCCCCTGGGTCTCCTGGCAGCAGGACGTGCAGGGCGTCGCGATGCGCTCGTTCGCGGGCACCAAGCTCAGCCACGCGTTCCATCTCTTCGCCACCGTCGCGGGCTGGGTCGAGCGCTGGTGCAACCGCCGGGCCCACGCGATCGTCGTCATCGCCGAATCGTTCCTCGACGTCCACCGCGCGTGGGGCACCGCCGACAAGACCACCGTGATCCCCAACTGGGCTCCGCTCGACGAGCTGGTGCCGACCCCGCGCGACAACGCCTGGGCCGTCGAGCACGACGTCGCGGAGGTCCCCAACCTGGTCTACTCGGGCACCCTCGGGCTCAAGCACAACCCGCGGCTGCTGGTGCAGCTCGCCCGGGCCGTCCGCGACCGCGGTACGCCGGTCCACCTGACCGTGGTCACCGAGGGCAACGCGGTCGACGAGCTCGCCGACGAGGCGAGCAAGCTCGACGTACCGATCACGCTGCTGCCGTTCCAGCCCTACGAGCGCCTGTCGGAGGTGCTGGGCTCCGGTGACGTGCTGCTGGTCGTGCTCGACAAGTCGGCCGGCGCGTTCTCGGTGCCGTCCAAGACGCTCTCCTACCTCTGCGCGGCCCGCCCGATCCTGGGCCTGATGCCGGACGAGAACCTCGCCGCCCACCTCATCGACGCCGCTGGCGGCTGCGTCCTGGCGCCGGACCGCACCTCCATCCCCGGCGCTGCGGACTGGGTGACCGAGGTGCTCGACGACAACCACATGTGGGACAAGCTCGGCCGCCGTGCTCGTGAGCTCGCCGAGCGTGAGTTCGAGCTCAGCCTGTGCGCGGGCAGGTTCGAGGAGATCCTGCTCGACGTGTCGCGCTGAGCCCTACTGCTCCTCGAGCTCGGCCAGGACCAGCTCCGCGACCACCTGCCCCTCGGCGGCGTAGGGGTGCCATCGGGTCGCGCCCTCCGGCACGACCAGGGAGCCGTCAGGACCGGTCGGAGCCCCGGCGATCCACGGCTCGTCGCCGCAGATGTCGTGCCCCTCGCTGACGGCGTACATGTCGATGAAGGTGACGTCAGCCGCCTCGGCGGCATCCTCGAGCGCCGCGTTGATGCCCTCGATGATCCGGCGCACGTACTCGTAGTCGTCGGCCGGGACCGGGAGCAGGTCGCAGGTGCCCTCGTCCGGGGCCACCCGGGGATAGCCGATCACGATGACCTCCGCGTCGGGCGCGCGGTCCTGGATCGACGCCAGGCCGCGGTCGAGGTTGTTCCGCAGGTCCCCGAGCCGGGAGTCCAGGCTGGCCTCGCCTCCCGAGGCGTCGAAGTCCGCGCACGGCGTCCCCGGGGCGTCCGCCGAGAACCGGAATGCGCACTGGATGATCCGCGAGTACAGGAAGTAGTCGTTGGCGCCCAGCCGCATGGTGACCAGGTCGGTGCCCTCGTCGACGGCGTCGAGCTGAGGGTCGGTCTCGTCGGTGCCGTTGCGGATCAGCTGCGGCACCGTCAGGGCGTTCGTCGTCGCACCGTTGCAGCTGTTGTCGACCAGGGTCGCCCCGGTCGCGGCGGCCACCCGGTGCGGGTAGTTGACCGTCGTGTTGAAGCAGCCGTTGTTGGCCACCTTCGGCCCGGTGCCGGGCGCCGCGGTGTAGGAGTCGCCGAGCGCGACGTACTCGTCGCCCTTGCCGATCGTGTGGCGGGTCTCCCGGGGCTGCGTCGGCTCGTCCGTGCAGGCGGCGACGGTCGCAGCGAGGGTCAGGAGGACGACCGGTACGGCGTACCGCTGCTTCACGAGCGGAGCTCCGCGAGCACCAGGTCGGCCACCGCCTCCGACTCCTCGGGATAGGGGTGGAACGGGATGGCCTTGGCTCCCCCCGGCACCCGGACTCCCGCGACCCACGGCTCGTCGGAGCAGGCATCGTGTCCGACGGATGCCGAGTAGACGTCGATGTAGGTCCCGTCCACGCTCTCGGCGGCGTCGCGGAGCGCGGTGTTGAGGCCGTCGATGATCCCCTCGGCCCAGGCCTGGTCGCCCTCCGGCACCGGGAACACGTCGCACCCGCCGTCCGGCGGGACGAACTGCGGGTAGCCCGGCACGATGATGCGCGCGTCGGGCGCCCGGTCGCGGACCTGCCGGAGCCCGCGCTCGACGTTGGCCGCCATCGCGGCCAGCTGGGGCTCGGCAGCGGCGTCACCGAGGGCGTCGTCGGCGTCGGTGCAGGGCTGCGTCTCGTCCTCCCACTTCCCTGCGGCGGCCCGGTAGGCGCAGATGATGATCTTGCCGATCAGCTTGCCGTCGTTGGCGCCGAGCCGGAAGGTCACCAGGTCGGTGCCCGTGTCGATGTCGTCGAGCTGCGGCCCCCGCTGGGTGAACCGCTTCGCCTGCGTCAGGTGGCTGGTGTCCGCTCCGCTGCAGCTGTTGTCGATCAGGTCGACGTCGGTGGCCTTGGCGATCAGGTGGGGGTAGTTGACGCGCGTCTGGGAACAGCCGTCGTCCTCGACCTGGGGTCCGGTCTTCGGGGCCGCGGTGAAGGAGTCGCCGATCGCGACGTACGTGTCACCGATCTGGACCACGAACGGGTCCTCGACCGGGTCCGGCGGCGGTGGTTCGTCCTCGCACGCGGCCAGCGCGACAGCGACGGCAAGCCCGAGGGCGATCGCGAGCGGTCTCTTCACGGGGAAAACCTACGGTTCAGCTGGGTGTCAGTAGACCAGGGCCTGCGCGCCGTCGCGCAGGGCCTCTTCGACGAAGACCGGCGCGCCCGCGATCCGGACGCCCGGCAGCACGTCGGCCTCGGTCAGCTCACGCCTGGCTGCGCACTGTCCGCAGACGGTGACGGCGCCCAGCTCCAGCACCGTGGCCAAGAGGTCCGGCAGGGGCGTGGCCAAGGGCAGCACCAGGTCCGCTGCGCGACCCGGGACCGCGAGCCACGCCGCCTCTCCCGTGAGCCAGAGCGAGACCGGGACTCCCGAGGCCGCCGCGGTCGCGGCCACCGTGAATCCCTGGTTGGCCCGCTCCGGCGCGTCGGCACCGCAGGTCACCTTCACCACCAGCTCCCGCGTCATGCCCGCCACCCTAGGGCGTCGCTCTCTAGACTGGCTGATCGTGGCCTTCGAGATTCCTGAGAACCTGCACCCCGACTGCGGTCCCATCGCGTGGCTGCTCGGCACCTGGCGGGGCAACGGCCACGGCGACTACCCGACGATCGAGCCGTTCCAGTTCGGCCAGGAGCTGATCTTCCAGCAGGACGGCCGGCCGTTCCTCCACTACCTCGCCCGGTCCTGGATCGTCGACGAGGAGGGCGGCAAGGTCCGGGACGCGGCGCAGGAGACCGGCTTCATCCGGGCTCGGCCCGAGGGCAAGGTCGAGGTGCTGCTGGCCCACATGACCGGCTTCGTCGAGGTCTGGCACGGCGACGCCGGGTCCGGCAAGCTCGAGATCGTCACCGACGCCGTCGCGCGCACCGACTCCGCCAAGGAGTACGTCGGCGGCAAGCGCCTCTACGGCAACGTCGACGGTGATCTCCTCTACGCCTACGACATGGCGGCGATGGGCCAACCGCTGCAACCGCACCTGTGGGCGAGGCTGCGACGTGTCTGACCCCGTTGATCGAGGAGGCCGCGAAGCGGCCGTCTCGAGATCCGACTGGCGGTCCGCCCTCCGGGAGAAGGGCTACCGGCTGACGCCGCAGCGCGAGCTCATCCTGGGCGCGGTCGACGAGCTGGGCCACGCCACTCCCGACGAGGTGCTGGCCCACGTCCGGCAGCACGCGTCCACCGTCAACGCGTCGACCGTCTACCGCACGCTCGAGGTCCTCGAGGAGCTGGGACTGGTCCGCCATGCCCACCTCAGCGACCGGGCGCCGACGTACCACTCGACCCGCGGGCACGAGCACTTCCACCTCGTCTGCCGTGATTGTCAGCAGGTGATCTCGGTCGCGGCAGAAGAAGCGGCCCCGTTCGTGGAATCACTGGCCACCCGTCACGCGTTCACCCCAGACCTGGGGCACTTGGCCGTGTTCGGACGATGCCACGACTGCGAGGAGAAACGATGACTGCGAGCCCGTTGCTGAAGCTGGGCGGTGCCGTTGCCGGCGACGGCATCGACGCGCCGGTCGCCGCGCACTACGGCTCGCTGTACGGCGAGCAGCGGACGCTGGCCGCCGGCGAGGGTTTCGTCGACCTGTCCCACCGCGACGTCCTCCGGATCAGCGGTCCGGACCGCCTGACCTGGCTGCACTCCCTGACCACCCAGGTCTTCGAGGGGCTGGAGCCCGGGGTGTGGACGCAGGCGCTCGTGCTGAGCCCGCAGGGGCACGTCGAGCACGCGTTCGCCGGCGTCGACGACGGCGAGGCCTTCACCGCGCACACCGAGCCCGGCGCTGCGGCGCCCCTGGTCGCGTTCCTCGACCGGATGCGCTTCCTCATGCAGGTCGAGGTCACCGACGTCTCCGCCGAGGTCGCGGTCGCCTGGCGGCCGTCCGGCAAGTACGACCTGGTGCCGCGCGACCAGCTCGGCGCGTACGCCGAAGCCGCCGACCCCGCAGCCGGCCTGTGGGCGTTCGAGGCGCTCCGGATCGAGCGGGGCGAGCCCCGCTTCGGCATCGACACCGACCACCGCACCATCCCGAACGAGGTCGGCTGGATCGGACCGGCCGTGCACCTGGACAAGGGCTGCTACCGCGGGCAGGAGACGGTCGCCCGCGTCCACAACCTCGGCCGACCGCCGCGGCGGCTCACCCTGCTGCACCTCGACGGCTCCGAGAACCGGCTCCCGGCGGTCGGGGCGGACGTCACCGACGAGTCCGGCAAGGTCGTCGGCAGGCTCGGCTCGTCCGCCCGCCACCACGAGCTCGGCCCGATCGCCCTCGCCCTCCTCAAGCGCAACGTCCCCACCGACGCCCCCCTCGTCGTCGAGGGAATGCCCGCGGCCCAGGAGGTCATCGTCGACCCCGAGATCGGCCTGCACTTCCGCCGCTGACGCCGCTGACGCCGCTGACGCCCGTGACGGACTAGTTGACGTCCTCGGGCTTCGGCAGCCGGTCGATCTTGTTGTCCTCGAGGTACTCGTCGAACTCGTCGTCGGAGATCGCCGCCATCAGCTCGCGGGACTTCTCGATGTCGAGGTAGACGACGCTCGCCTCTCCCTCGTAGCCGGTGCCGTCGTTGAAGGCGGTCATCCAGTCGACCTCGCCGGCACCCTGGGTGACGACGTCGAGGCCCAGGTCCCGGATCTCGCCGTTGGTGAAGTCGTCGTCGAGGATCAGCAGCTTGCCGAGGTCGCCGATCAGGTTGGTGACGGTCACGGGGTTCATCCGCGTGCTGCTGCGGGTGGCGTCGAACAGGACCTGCCGCAGGAAGTTCTGCTGGCGGTCGATCCGGTCGAAGTCGCCGCCGGGGAGGGACTTGCGCTCGCGGACGTACTCCAGGGCCTCCTCGCCGTCGAAGTGCTGCTTGCCGCCGTCGGCCGTCTCGAGCTCGACGCCGCCGAGGGTGTCGGTGATGCCGCGGAACCCCTCGAAGTCGACGACGGCGACGTGGTCGATGTAGATGTCGAGGGTGTCCTCGAGGGTGTGCACCAGGAGCTCCGGGCCGCCGAGCGAGAACGCCGCGTTGAGCTTGTTCTTGCCGTGCCCGGGGATGTCGACCCAGGAGTCCCGTGGGAACGACACCACCTGGCTGCTCTGGTGGTCCTCCTCGAGGTGCCAGATCATCATGGTGTCGCTGAGAACGGCACCGGTGTCGCCTTCCTGGATCTGGCTGCGGACATCCTCACCTCGACCGTCGACGCCGACGAGCAGCACGTTGAGAGCCTCGTCCGGCTGGCTGCGCGAGGGTCGGTCGTCGCGCTCGAAGTCGGCCTCGAAGCGCGGGATGTCGTCGATCTTGCTGTTCAGGAAGAACAGCCACGAGCCGACGGAGACGGCGAGCACCAGGACGAGGAGCCCCAGGACCGTGAGCGCCTTGTGTCGGCGTACCCAGCCGGGCACCGGTGCACGGTGACGCTTCGTCTGGTCCGCGCTCTCGGTCGATTCCTGGGGGGGAGCGTCCGGGGGCAGTTCCACGTGGCGTCTCTCTCCTGGTCTATCTGGGAGGAAGGGCGGTGCCCTCCGGCGTCCTTCCTATAGTGTCATGCCGGCATCGAGCGGGGCCCAGCCGTCGTCGAGCCATCGCCCGACCCGACCGTACGAACGAGGGTAGACAGATCGTGACCAGCAGCACCGCGCCGGTTCCGGCCCCGGCGACGATGACCCAGAACGGTCGTCGGTTCCTGAAGGCCCTGGCCTCCCAGACGACCAGCGGCTGCTTCCTCGAGGTGGGACCGTTGTTCGGCTCGTCGACGCAGGCGATCGACGCCGGACGCCGGCTCGATGCGCCGATCCACACGATCGACACCTTCGAGCCGGCGGACTGGGTCGAGCGGCGGGTGGGTCGTCAGCTGAGCCGCGAGGCGTTCGACGGCTACACCTCCTACATCGACCAGTTGGTGGTCCACCAGGGATTCGCCCCGGACGTGGTCCGCGACACCTGGAGCGACCAGGTCGGGTTCTACTTCGACGATGCCACCCATGGCGATCCGGGTTGGACCGACAACTTCGAGTTCTTCAAGCCGTTCTTCACCGAGGACGCCATCGTCTGCGGCGACGACTTCGCCGGCGGCTGGCCGGACATCACCCGCAACGTGACCAGGATCGCGGAGGAGTGGGGCGTCGGGCTCTACGTCTTCGGCAGGGTGTGGGCGATGACGCGGGTCGACGAGGAGCGGATCGTCCACGCTGCCACCGAGGCCGAGCCGGTGCTCGCCGGCGCGACGATCACCTCGGTCCTTGGCCCCGACTCCTCGACGTCCCCGGCGATGGTGTGGACCAAGGGCCTCCACCAGCACATCGCCCTGTCCACCTTCAAGGTCGAGGGTGACGTGGTCGCCGACGTCCGCTTCAAGGCGAAGGGGACCGGGGCCGAGGCGGAGTACGCCGCCGGTGACTGGATCCACCTCGGAGGGGTCTCGCGACTCTCCTTCACCGGCCCTCCGAACATCGGCTTCCAGCTGTGCTTCGCCAAGGGCAGCAAGACCGAGAACACGAAGCTCTACCGCTCTGGCGAACTCTGCGGGTTCCCTGAGGGTGCCGTACCGGTCTCGGTGCGGCTGGGGATGATCTGACGTACGTCGCACGAGGGACCGGGGATGAAAGAGAACTTCGCCAGCACCGTCACCAGCCGGTACTTCGAGCCCCGCGACCTGACGATCGGCACTGACGAGGTCGTCGTCGTGTCGTGCATGCGCAACGAGGGCGTGCGGCTGCCGTACTTCCTCCAGTACTACCGCGAGCTCGGCGTCTCGCGCTTCCTGCTCGTCGACAACGACTCCGACGACGGGACCCGGGAGTTCCTGGCCGAGCAACCCGACGTCGAGTACTTCTGGACCGACACCTCCTACCGGGGCAGCTCGGCCGGCCGGCTGTGGATGCAGGAGCTTGCCGACACCTACGCGACCGGCCGATGGGTGGTCACCGCCGACGTCGACGAGCTGCTCGTCTTCCCCGGCGCGGAGGCACTGTCGCTGCCGCAGCTGTGCTCGTACCTCGACCAGCACGACCAGGACGGCCTGTTCGCCGTCATGCTCGACATGTTCTCGGACCGTCCGCTGTCGCAGACCCGGTACGCCCGCGGTGAGGACTTCCTCGAGACCTGCCCGTACTTCGAGACCGACACCTACGCGCTCGCGCCCGGTGCCAACCCGCCGTTCCTCAGCATCTTCGGCGGCCCGCGCGACCGGCTCTTCCGCGACGTCGACGCCAACCGCAAGCCGATGATGAAGAAGATCCCGCTGGTGCGCTGGCGCGAGGGGTTCAGCTACATCTTCTCGACGCACTCGCACCGCTTCGTCCAGCTGTCCGACGTCACCGGCGTCCTGATGCACTTCAAGTTCTTCAGCACGTTCCAGGAGCTCGCCGAGCTCGAGGCCGAGCGGGGGGACCGACGCCAGCAGCAGCACTACAACAGCTACAAGCAGTCCCTCGCCCACGACGTGTGCTTCTACGGCCACCAGTCGTTGCGCTACCGCGGTCCCGCCGACTTCGTCCGGCTCGGCGTCATGCGGTCGTCGCCGCGGTTCGCGACCTATGTCGCCTCCCAGCGGGTCGCCGAGGGCGACGAGACCGATGCGAGCGAGTTCCTGCCCGAGGCCGTGGCGCCCGAAGGCAGCATGACGCTCCGGTCGGTCGCCGCGGTGTGGCCGATCATCAACAACGTCGCGATCGGTGAGTACTTCGGCGCGCTGACCAAGCCGCCCCGCGACGAGCGCCGCGCACTCGTCCTGGAGATGGCGCGTCACATCAGGGTCATCGACGTCCGGCCCGACCATCTCCTGGTGCGGCTCGGCGAACCGGCACTCCACCGCTGGCGGCGCAGCAAGATCGGGATGGGCGTGTACGTCGGCCGCCGGCTCGCGCTCAACGTCCTCGTCGACGGGTCGGACGATGCGTTCGAGGTCGACACCACCGCGCTCGAGCCCAACGTCTGCCGGCTGAAGGTCGACATCGCGGGCGCCGCGCTGCTCGAGCGGGGCGACGGGCCCGCCGTCGCCGTCTCCGCCTACCTCTTCGACGGAGAGGACGAGGAACGCCTCGCCGCGGCGCCGCACTCGGTCGCCGGCGTGAGCACCGAGGACACGCTGATCTACTCCCACCCCTGGTTCGCCGAGGGCGGCAGCGTCGCCTTCGAGCCGTCCTTCCGAGGTGCGCTGGACCACCTGCTGGGCGGCCGGATCCGTGGCTGGGCGTACGACGCCGATCGCGACACGTTCGACGTACCTCTCTGCATCTACATCAACGGGCGGCTGGCGCACTACGTGTGGCCCTCGGAGCGTCGTGAGGGCCTCGACCCCATGAGCAGGACGGGTCGCGCCCGCGGTCGGGGCTTCCTGACCGACCTGCCGCTCGGCTACTTCAAGGGGATCGGCGAGGAGTCCGTGGTCGTCGAGGCGATCATCGCGGGCCGCAACCTCCACCTGCGCCGGTCGCCGATGTACCTCCCGGTCGACGCGAAGGAAGCGTCGTGGGACAACGACCAGCGACGGTGGTTGGTCGGCGGGGCGGTTGCCGACGTCGGTGGAAAGGCCATCGCAGGGACGTCGCTCCAGCCTCCTGACGACGACGCCCAGACCTCAGGGTGGAAGGTGAAGGCATGAGCCTCTCGGTCCCCCGCTCCCAGCTCGCTCCCACCGTCGTCCTGCTGACCGCGCTCGCCCTCGGGGCGTGCGCAGACGGGGATGGCGACGACCCCGATGCGGCGAGGTCGACCGACACGCCGTCCGACAGCACCCCCGGTACGCCACCCGGCGAAGTGCCCGGCGACGGTCTCGGCGCGGCCGAGGAGACGTTCGACGAGGCCGTCGCCCGCATCGAGGAAGCCCTGGCCTCCGACGACTGCGTCGACATCTCGGCGGTCGCGTGGAGCGGAGGCGACGGTCTCTCTCCCCAGGAGATCGCGGACCGGTGTGCGACGCTCAAGAAGCGCTTCGGGCCCGACGGTCCGACCCAGGCCGTCGCGATGGGTGACGCCGGGGGCGTCCTCGAGTTCGAGCCGCCCGACCGCAAGGCGACCCGTACGGTCCTCGTCGCTGACGACGAGGGTCTGCTGCGCCCGATCTTCTTCGACTACGTCAACCCCGACGCCGACGACATCACCGAGGGCGGCAACAGGATGCCGTTCACCAAGGCCGCTGAGAAGGCGCTGCGGGCGATGGGCAACGGCAGCTGCGACGCGCTCGCGGCCGTGTCCCACCAACGACCAGCCGCGCGACTGGGTGTGCGCGGTCGCCGAGGGCTCGCTGGCCGAGGCGCTCGAGCGCGACGACCGCGAGCTCGAGTCACTCGGCGCGAGCAGCGACTACGCGCTCTACGGGATCCAGGGCCGCAACGTGCACTGGCTGGTCGTGATGGCCCGCCAGCCGAAGGCGGTCAAGTCCGCCGCACGTGGCTACCCGGACAGGAAGGTCGCGCCGACCCACGTGCTCGCGACCGTCGTCAAGGTCGCCGACTGACCCACTGACGGCCGCCGCGCGCACCAGAACGCCCGCCGAGCCTCGAGGCTCGGCGGGCGTCGGGGTGCTGCGGGACTAGCCGTTGATCATGCCGGCGCCGACGGTCACGCCGGTCGCCTCGTCGATCAGGATGAACGAACCCGTCGCCCGGTTCTTGGCGTAGGGGTCGCTCAGCAGCGGCACCGTGGTGCGCAGCTGGACCCGGCCGATCTCGTTGACGCCGAGCTCCTTGGTCTCCTGGTCGCGGTGCAGGGTGTTGACGTCCAGGCGGTACTGGATGTCCTTCACCAGGGCGCGACCGGTGCGGGTGGTGTGCTTGATGGCGAGCTTCTGCCGCGGCTTGAGCGGCGTCGTCGTCATCCAGCAGACCATCGCGTCGATGTCCTGACGCGGCTCCGGAGCGTTCTTGACCCGGGCGATCATGTCGCCGCGGGACACGTCGACGTCGTCCTCGAGGTGGACGGTCACCGACATCGGCGGGAAGGCCTCGGTGATCTCCTGGTCGAAGAGGTCGATCTTCGAGATCCGCGACGTCATGCCGGAGGGCAGGACGACGACCTCGTCGCCCGGCTTCAGCACGCCGCCCGCGATCTGGCCCGCGTAGCCGCGGTAGTCGTGGAACTCGTCGGACTTCGGCCGTACGACGTACTGCACGGGGAACCGCGCGTCGATCAGGTCGCGGTCCGAGGCGACGTGGACGTGCTCGAGGTGGTGCATCAGCGTCGGCCCGGAGTACCACTCCATGTTCTCGGACCGGTTGACGACGTTGTCGCCGTTGAGCGCCGAGATCGGGATGACCTCGAGGTCCGGGATGTTGAGCTTCGTCGCGAACTGCGTGAACTCGGCGTGGATCTTCTCGTAGATCTCCTCGGAGAAGTCGACGAGGTCCATCTTGTTCACGGCCAGCACCAGGTGCGGGACGCGGAGCAGCGACAGGATCACCGCGTGCCGGCGGGACTGCTCGGTGAGGCCCTGCCGGGCGTCGACGAGCACCAGGCCCAGGTCGGCGGTCGAGGCGCCGGTCACCATGTTGCGGGTGTACTGCACGTGGCCCGGGGTGTCGGCGATGATGAACTTGCGGCTGGGCGTCGCGAAGTAGCGGTAGGCAACATCGATCGTGATGCCCTGCTCGCGCTCCGAGCGCAGACCGTCGGTCAGCAGCGCGAGGTCGGTGTAGTCGTAGCCCTTGGACGTGCTGGTGGCCTCGACGGCCTCGAGCTGGTCCTCGAAGATCGACTTCGAGTCCAGCAGCAGCCGCCCGATGAGGGTGGACTTGCCGTCGTCGACCGATCCGGCCGTGGCGAACCGCAGGAGGTCCATGTTGGTCGCCTTCGTTGTCGCCGTTGACTCAGCCATCAGAAGTAGCCTTCCTTCTTGCGGTCTTCCATTGCGGCTTCGGAGAACCGGTCGTCACCACGGGTCGCCCCGCGCTCGGTGACGGTGGCGATCGCTACCTCGGCGATGATCTCCTCGATCGTGGACGCGGAGCTCTCGACGCAGCCGGTGAGGGTCAGGTCGCCCACGGTGCGGAACCGGACGGTGCGCTCCTCGGCCACCTCGCCCTCGCGGCACGGGTTGTGCTCGCTCTCGCTCAGCAGCATGCCGTCGCGCTTGAAGACGCGGCGCTGGTGGGAGAAGTAGATGGACGGGATCTCGATGCCCTCGCGGCCGATGTAGTCCCAGATGTCCAGCTCGGTCCAGTTGGAGATCGGGAAGATCCGCATGTGCTCGCCCTCGTGGATCCGCCCGTTGTAGAGGTTCCAGAGCTCGGGGCGCTGCATCTTCGGGTCCCACTGGCCGAACTCGTCGCGGTGGGAGTAGACCCGCTCCTTGGCGCGGGCCTTCTCCTCGTCGCGCCGTCCGCCGCCGAACGCGGCGGTGAAGCCGTTCTCCTCGATGGCGTTGAGCAGGGTGCCGATCTGGAGCCGGTTGCGGCTGGTCTTGCCGTCGTCGACGACGATGCCGTCGGCGATGGCCTGCTCGACGGAGGCGACGATCAGCCGGACGCCGAGCCGGTTGACCCAGTTGTCACGGGTGGAGAGCACCTCGGGGAAGTCGTAGCCGGTGTCGACCTGGAGGACGGGGAACGGGATCTTCGCCGGGTAGAAGGCCTTCTCGGCCAGGCGCATCATCACGATCGAGTCCTTGCCGCCCGAGAACATCAGGACTGGCTTCTCGAACTCGGCCGCGACCTCGCGGAAGATGTGGATCGACTCTGCTTCGAGCTGATCCAGCTGGCTCAAGCGGTAGTCGCTATGGGTCTGGGTCATGGCGCCACATCGTGCCATGCGCCGGCTGCCATCGTGACATTCTGGCGACGCGCGTAGACAAATCTACGAGTTTGGCACGAGGATGCGGCGGTGCGAGTGGTGCAGACCGCCGAGAGCGACTTCGTCCTCAGGCTCGGGTCGCGTGCGTCCGTGCCGGGCGAGGTGCGCTCCACGTGGGGCGTGCCGGAGTACGTCGCACTGATGGCGCGCGAGGCGGGCATCGACGAGGAGCTCCACCAGCTGGCGTACGGCGCGGGCCGCTCGCTGCGGCGCCTCGACCCCGCCCGGCTGCTGGCGCTGGTCACGGCCATGGCCCGCAGGCCGTCGGCAGAGCTCAACAAGGCCCGGCTCGCGGAGGCCGCCCGGATCCCGGCCACCACGATCTCGCCGTACATCGACGTGGTGGAGCGGCTGGGACTGGTCCGGCTGCTGCCGGGCACCCGCGCGTCGGTCGCGAGGCGGGCGATCGGTCGGCCGCTCGTGCTCTTCGACGACCCGGCCGTGGCGCGCCACCTCGCCGGCGTGTCACCGCGCCGGCTGGCCGAGCTGGAGAGCCGCAGCCGGCTCGCGCCCCTGTTGAAGGGGGTCGCCCTGGTCGAGCTGCTCCGGCAGCGCGACACCAGTGCGGTCGCCTACCGGCTGGGCCACCTGCGCGAGCGCAACGGCCTCGAGGTCGACGTACTGGTCGAGCTGCCGGACGACACCGTCTACGGGGTCGAGATCCGCACCGCGGCCAGCTTCCGTCCCCACCAGTTCCGCGCCCTGGAGGCACTCGCGGTCCGAGCCGGATCGCGGTTCCGCGGCGGGATCGTGCTCAACACGGCGCCCGTCGGCTTCAAGTACCGCCCCGGCATGTGGGTCCTGCCGATCTCCGCGCTGTGGGACTGGGACACGCAGGACCGACGTCCGCCCGCCACCTGACGTTCGCACGGGCGTCCCGGTCCGGACGCGGTCAGGACGCCTGGGCTGCCCACCGTCGACCCCATGAAGATCGCCGTCGTCGGCACCGGGTACGTCGGCCTGTCGAACGCCGTGGTCCTGGCGCAGCACCACGAGGTGGTCGCCGTCGACATCGACCCGGTGCGGGTCGACCAGGTCAACGACCGGGTGGCCCCGATCGAGGACCCCGAGCTCGAGGACTACCTCCGCGACCGTCCGCTCGACCTGAAGGCAACGCTCGACGGCGAGCTGGCGTACGCCGGCGCGGACTTCGTCGTCGTCGCGACCCCCACCGACTACGACGTCCACACCCACTTCTTCGACACCTCGACGGTGGAGAGGGTGATCAGCCAGGTCCTCCGGGTCGACCGGGACACCCCGATCGTGATCAAGTCGACGGTGCCGGTGGGCTTCACCGACAGGATGCGCCGCGAGTACCCCGGCGCGACGATCGTCTTCTCACCCGAGTTCCTCCGCGAGGGACGAGCGCTCCACGACAACCTCCACCCGTCGCGGATCGTCGTCGGCGCGTCCGCCCGCTCCGGCGCGTCCGTCGCACTGGGCCGGCGGTTCGCGGACCTGCTCGCCGAGGGGGCGCTCGACGACGGCGTACCGATCCTCCTCACCGAGCCTTCGGAGGCCGAGGCGATCAAGCTGTTCGCCAACACCTACCTGGCGCTCCGCGTCGCGTACTTCAACGAGCTCGACACGTACGCCGCGACGCACGGCCTCGACACCCGGCAGATCATCGAGGGGGTCGGCCTGGACCCGCGGATCGGCGCGCACTACAACAACCCGTCCTTCGGCTACGGCGGCTACTGCCTCCCGAAGGACACCCTCCAGCTGCAGGCCAACTACCGCGACGTGCCGCAGAACCTGATCAGCGCGATCGTCGAGGCCAACACCACGCGCAAGGACTTCATCGCCGCCGACATCCTGCGCCGCAAGCCCGCCGTCGTCGGCGTCTACCGCCTGATCATGAAGTCAGGGTCGGACAACTTCCGGATGTCCTCGGTGCAGGGCGTGATGAAGCGGATCAAGGCCAAGGGCGTGGAGGTGGTCATCTACGAGCCCGAGCTCGACGAGGAGGCGTTCTTCGGCTCCGAGGTCGTGCGGGACCTCGACGAGTTCAAGCAGCGAGCCGACGTCATCGTCGCCAACCGGCGCACGGACGTGCTCGCCGACGTCGAGGAGCTGGTCTACACGCGCGACCTCTACGGCCGGGACTGAGCCGCGGCCTTCTTCGCCGCCGTCTTGCTCCTGCGGTCGCCGGGCAGCTTCTCCAGCTCGGCGACGGTCGGCGCCCCGAACATCGGCAGGCCGGTCTGCTTGCGGAGGAGGCCCCACACGACTGGGACCAGCACCAGCATCACGACGCCGACCCCGGCGACGATGATCGCCTCGAGCGTGTCGTGGCCCTCGCCGAACGGGTGCAGCCCGGCCTTGAAGAGCAACGCGACGCCGGACATGGTCAGCACGACGACGATGCCCCGACGGATGTAGGACTGCGGCACTCGCGGCGCGATCCGGCTGCCGATGATCGTGCCCGGGACCGAGCCGATCACCAGCGGGATCAGCAGACCCCAGTCGAGACCGTGGATGGCGATGTTGGCGATCGCGGCGGCCAGCACCAGCGGGACGGCCTGGACGAGGTCGGTGCCGACCAGCTTCACCGCCGACAGACCCGGATAGAGCATCAGCAGCGCGATCATGATGACCGAGCCCGAGCCGACGCTCGTGATGCCGACCAGCAGGCCGCCGAGCATGCCCACCAGGAACGTCGACACCGGACGGATCCGCGGGTTCTCGTCGGGGGCGGCGGCGCCGCTCCGGACCCGGCGCAGGTTGATGTAGAGCCGCAGGGCATAGGTCGACGCCGCGAACAGGAGCGCGATGCCGATGCAGAGCTTGAGGGTCTGCTCGAGCTGCTCGGCGTCGTCGGTCAGAGCCTTGATCAGGTAGGGGCCGACGAAGGCCATCGGCACGGAGCCGGCGATCAGCCAGGCGGCGAGCCGGAGGTTGGGAGACCCCTCCCGGGCGTGCGTGATCGCGCCGCCGGTCTTGTAGACCGCCGCTGCGGTGAGGTCGGCGGTGATGATCGACGCCGTCGACTGACCCGGCAGCCCGAGGAAGATGAGCGCAGGCGTCATCAGCGCCCCACCGCCCATGCCGGTGAGGCCCACGACCACGCCGACGACGAAGCCGGCGACGGCGATGGACAACGCCGTGAGGGTGAGCAGCTCGCTCATGAGTCGGTCCTTCCGGCGCCCGCGAGGCGCGGCATGACGACGCGTAGGAGCCCGTCGATCTGGTCGGCGGCCTGCTGGGCGGCGGCCCGCCCGCGGTTGAACGGGTCGCCGACCTCGTGCGCGGCGGTCCCCGTGGCGCGGCGGTGACCGGCGTGGGCGATCAGCTCCCGCCCGACCAGGGTCTCGTCGATGCGCGCGACCGACTCCGCGAACTGCCCCAGCGTGAAGACCTTCCGGAACGAGCCGGGGGCCTCCTCCAACACGAAGTGGCGGTGGCTGGTCTCGGCGGTCAGCACCAGGTCGGCCGCCTCGACCAGCTCCCGGGTGAGCGGGCGGCTGCGGAACGCGGCGATCCGGTCGTCGCTCACGCCCCGGCTGACGAGGACCCGGGCCATCGTCGAGTCGACGCCGCGGTCGCCGAAGCCGTGGGTCCCCGCACTGGCGAATTCGACCGACGTCGGGTCGCCCGTCACGAAGGCGTCGGCGCGCAGCTCCATGTACGGCGAGCGGCAGATGTTCGCCGTACAGACGAACAGGACGCTGAGGCTGCCCGTGGCAGCACGCGCACCGTCGCCGCTGCCCGACGCCGCCACCGGGATGCCGGGCAGGTCCACCGCCCGCTCCGGGACGCGGCCGGCACCGGGAGCCTCGTCGTCGACGAGGTCGAGATAGCCCGCCTCGCGGAGGGCCACGAGCACGTCCTGGAGGGCCTCGTCGATGGTGCGTCCCGTGGTGTCCACCCGGACATCGGCGTCCTGCGGCTCCTCGTAGGGCGAGGAGATGCCGGTGAACTCGGGGATCTCGCCGCGCCGGGCCTTGGCGTACAGCCCCTTGCGGTCGCGTCGCTCGCACTCCTCCAGCGGCGTCGCGACGTGGACCAGGAAGAACGCCCCGCCGGCGTCGGCGACGTACTGCCGCACCTGTTGGCGGGTCTCGTCGAACGGCGCGATCGGACTGCAGACCGCGACGCCGCCGTGCCGCGAGATCTCGGCAGCGACCCAGCCGATCCGGCGGATGTTGGTCTCGCGGTCCGCCTTGGAGAAGGTGAGGCCGGCCGACAGGTTCCGGCGTACGACGTCGCCGTCGAGGCTGGTGAGGGAGCGACCGCCGTGCTCCAGCAACCGGTCCATCAGCGCCTGGGCGAGGGTCGACTTGCCGCTGCCGGAGAGGCCCGTGAAGAAGATGACCAGGCCCTGCTCGTCGCGCGGGGGCCGGTCGGCGCGGACGATGTCGGCCACCACGGCAGTGGGGGCGCCTCCGGGCGCCAGGTCGACGACCGGGTCGGTGCCGGCGTAGTTGGCCACCACCTGCGCCCGCAGCTGGGGGTCGAGCCGACCGCCGTGGCTCGCCAGGGGTACGGCGACCACGTCGATCGCGGGCCCCTCCGCCGCGACCAACTCGGCGGTCCGCAGGGTCGCGCGCAGGAGCCCGACGGAGGACAGCGCGGGGGTGCCGTGACCCACGAGCGCCAGCAGGGCGACGTCGCCGAGCTCGCGCAGCTGTGCGACCTGCTCGTCGGTCATCGCGTCGGTGACCGTGACGAAGGTGCGGCCGGCGTACCGCTCCCGGACCTCGGACGGCGGGAGGTGGAGGCGGCGGAACGGGCCGTACTGGGCGTGGGTCAGCGGGGCGACCGACCAGCCGGCGCCGCTCCCGGTGACGGTGGCGAGCGGGAGTCCCTCCGGATCGACCAGCTCGACCGAGCCGCCGGCCGCCACCGCGTCGGCGAGGGCGTCGGGCAGGGCCAGGGTGACCGGGCTGCCCTGCTCGTTGAACCCGAGGACCGGCGCCATGGCTCCGACCGACAGCAGCTCGAGGTCGTCCAGCTCGCGCGGCGACGGGCAGTGCTGGGGGAGGGGCGGGTTCGACACCCTGCGTATCTTGCCAAACCAAAGCAAGACAGTAGGCATTACGTCACCTGTCGGTCGAGGAGCTCGCTCTGCGCGCGTCTCGAGACCAGCTGTGAACCAGTTCACGTCGTCTCAGCTTGCAAGTGCTAACTATTGCTAGCACTATGGGACCCATGGTGAAGGCAAGGGTGACCGAGACGGTCGGCGCACTGGGTGACTACCTCAAGGAGCAGCGCACGCAATCGCGCCTCTCCCTGCGGCAGCTCGCCGAGCAGGCCGGCGTCTCCAACCCCTACTTGAGCCAGATCGAGCGTGGGCTCCGCAAGCCATCGGCGGAGGTGCTGCAGCAGATCGCGAAGGCGCTGCGCATCTCGGCGGAGCAGCTCTACATCCGGGCAGGCATTCTCAGTCCGGATGACGGCGTGGGTGGGTCGGTCGAGCTCGCCGTACTCGGCGATACCGGCCTCACCGAGCGGCAGAAGCAGTCGCTACTCGATGTCTATTCGTCGTTCCTGGCGCTCAACGAGGCCGACGCGGTGCAGGACATCACCGCACCCGTCGGTGTCGACGAGCCCGGCGAGGCCGACGAGACGACCGCCACCTCCTGAAATCAAGCACCACTCCCCAACACAGAAGAAGGGTGTTATTCACCATGCCGAAGTTCGAGCTCCCCAAGATCGAGGTCCCCAAGGTGGACCTGAAGTCGATCGACCTCGGGTCGATCGAGGTCCCCGAGGTTGCCGCCAAGCCGCTGTACGCCGGCGTCGGCGCCACCGACCTGGCCTACGAGTTGGTCAAGGGCTACGTCACCGAGGTGCAGACCAAGGTCAACGCCCGCGTCGCTGACGTGCAGAAGTCCGTCAAGGAGTTCGAGGTCCCGCAGCCGAAGAGCCTGCAGGACAAGGCTGTCGCGCAGTTCAACGACACCCGGTCCAAGTTCGAGGCCCGGCTCGCCGACCTCCAGTCCGACGCCAAGGCGCTGCCGACCAAGGTCCAGTCGACCGTCAAGACCCGGTACGACGAGAACGTGTCGACCGTGACCAGCACCTACGCCGACCTCGCCAAGCGCGGCGAGTCCGTCGTGATCAAGCTCCGCAAGGGTGACGCGGTGAAGGCCCCGGCCTCGGTGCCCGGCTCCGTCGCGAAGAACGCCCCCGCCAAGAAGGCCCCCGCCAAGAAGGCGCCGGCCAAGAAGGCCGCCGCGAAGAAGGCTCCGGCCAAGAAGGCCACGGCCAACTGACGCTGGCTCCGTACGCCGAGCTCGTCGGCGAGGCCCCGAGGGTGATCCCTCGGGGCCTCGCTCATTTCCGGCATCGTAGGATCTGGGCATGGTGGAGATCCTCGCGCTGGAGTCGTGGATCGGACTGTTGGTGTCCTTCGGACTGCTCGCGATCAAGATCTTCGCCTTCACGAGCGCGCTGCTCTACTCGGCCGAGTCCTACCTCGCCGCCGACAAGCTCAACAAGCCGACGTGGTGCATCATCCTGGCCGTCGCCGTCGGGCTCCAGTTCCTCAACTTCCTGGGTGCGGGGCTGCTGACGATCGTGAACATCGCCGCGACCGTCGCCGCGCTGGTCTACCTCGTCGACGTCCGGCCGGCGCTCGCGGGCCTGCGCCGCCGGTGACCTCTGCCGGTCACCCACCAGTCAAAGAATCTTCTCCCATTCCGTACCCTCGGTATCCCTGATCTCGTTACGGTTTGCAATGCCGGTGCCAGGTGGCCCGGCTTCGTGACGGCTGGGGGGCGTGGAAGGAAGTGGCATCGCGTGATTGGTGACAGCGCAGTTCGACCGTGGGGCTCCTGGCAGGTGCTGGACGAGGGCGACGGCTTCAAGGTGAAGCGGATCGTCGTCGAGCCGGGGTCCCGCCTCTCCTACCAGACCCACGAGCACCGGGCGGAGCACTGGACCGTCGTGTCCGGCACCGCTACCTGCGTGATCGACGGCGAGCGTGTGGTCCTGGAGGTCGCCGACTCCGTCAACGTCGCGATCGGAGAGGCCCACCGGATCACCAACGAGCACGACGAGCAGCTGATCATCATCGAGGTCCAGCACGGGAGCTACACCGGCGAGGACGACATCTGCCGGCTCGAGGACGACTACGGGCGGGTCGAGGCAGTCTGACCTCACGCCCGCGAGCGGCGGACGGCGGCTGCTCGCTGGGGCTCCTGCGCGGCCCGGTCGGCGGGACGCCCTAGAGTCAGGCGCCATGAAGGTTCTCGTCACCGGCGGCGCCGGCTACCTCGGCTCGATCACCTCGAAGGCACTGGAGCAGGCCGGCCACACGCCGGTCCTCCTCGACTCGCTGCTGGTCGGTCCGCGGCAGTTCACCGAGGGCCGGATCTTCTACGAGGGCGACATCGCCGACCGCGCGCTCGTGCGTCGCGTCGTGGACGAGCACCCCGACATCGAGGCCACGATCCACATGGCGGCGCGGATCGTCGTACCGGAGTCGGTGGAGCTGCCCTACGAGTACTACCGCGACAACGTCGCGAAGTCGCTGGAGCTCTTCGACGAGCTCGAGCAGCTCGGCAAGCCGCGGATCCTGTTCTCCTCGACGGCCTCGCTCTACGCGTTGCAGCCGGCCTTCGAGGTGCGGGAGACCGACGAGGTCGATCCGACGTCGCCCTACGCCCGGACGAAGCGGATGATGGAGATGTGCCTCGAGGACATCGCGAAGGCGACCTCGTTGCGGGCGATCATCCTGCGCTACTTCAACCCGATCGGCACCGACCCGGACCTCGAGACCGGCTACCACCTGAAGGACGCGACGCACGTGGTGCCGTTGCTCGCGCAGACCGCGCTGGGCTACCGGGAGTCGTTCACGATCACCGGCACCGACCTGCCGACGCGCGATGGCACCGGCATCCGCGACTACATCCACGCGTGGGACCTGGCGAAGGCGCACGTGCTGGGTGTCGAGAGGTTCGACGAGGTCATCGAGGCCGAGGGCGCGCCGTACTCCTACATCAACATCGGCGGCGGCGACGGGGTCACCGTCAAGGAGCTGATCGCCGCGGTCGAGCGGGTCGTCGGCACGTCGGTGCCGACCACCGAGGCGCCGCCGCGGCCGGGTGATGCCGTCGGTGCCTTCGCGAACGCCGACAAGGCGGCCGCGCTGCTGGACTGGCGCACCGAGGCGACGCTGGACGAGGCGATCGCGTCCGCGCTGGCGTGGGGCGAGAAGCGGAAGTCGGTCCTCGGCTACGAGTGACCGGAGTGCCGGCCGCAGGCCTCAGGGCTCCAAGTACTCGCCCGTCGCTGGCCCGTCACCGGCCCGTCACTGGCCTGTCGCTGCGTACGCGGCCTCGACGGTCCGCTTGTGGGGCTGCCACCACTCCTTGTGCTCCTGGTACCAGGCGATCGTCTGCGCCAAGCCCTCCTCGAAGTCGCGGTAGACCGGCGCCCAGCCCAGCTCGGCTCGAAGCTTCCCCGAGTCGATGGCGTAGCGCAGGTCGTGGCCGACCCGATCGGTCACGTGCTCGAAGTCGTCCTCGGCTCGACCCATCAGTCGCAGGATCATCCGGACGACCTCGAGGTTGTTCATCTCGCCGTCGGCGCCGATCAGGTACGTCTCGCCCACTCGCCCGCGCTCGAGGATGGTGAGGACAGCGGAGCTGTGGTCCTCGGTGTGGATCCAGTCGCGGACGTTCTCGCCCCGCCCGTACAGCTTGGGGCGCTCACCCTCGATGACGTTGGTGATCTGGCGAGGGATGAACTTCTCCACGTGCTGCCATGGCCCGTAGTTGTTCGAGCAGTTGGAGATGGTCGCCGCGACGCCGAAGCTTCTCACCCATGCCCTGACGAGGTGGTCCGAGCCGGCCTTCGTCGCCGAGTACGGGCTGCTGGGCATGTAGGGCGTGTCCTCGGTGAAGCGCGTGACGTCGTCCAGCTCGAGCTCGCCGTACACCTCGTCGGTGGACACGTGGTGGAAGCGGACGCCGGCCTTGCGGACGGCCTCGAGCAGGATGAAGGTGCCGACCAGGTTGGTGCGAACGAAGGGCGACGGGTCGTTCAGCGAGTTGTCGTTGTGTGACTCTGCTGCGAAATGGACGACGGCGTCGTGGTCGGCGACGAGGGGCTCGACGACGGACGCGTCGGCGATGTCGCCGACGACCAGGCTCACCCGCGAGTCGGGAAGACCTTCCAGCGCCTCCCGGCTTGCCGCGTAGGTCAGCTTGTCCAGCACCGTCACGACGGAGTCGGTGTTCGACACGAGGTGGCGAACGAAGTTCGACCCGATGAACCCGGCGCCGCCAGTTACCAGAATGTTGTGCACGGTCACCAGCCTATGGACCAGGATTGGGGAGTCATCGCAGAATCCAGCAACGACAGCGAGTGAGGAAGGTCATGCGGGGAATCATCCTGGCTGGAGGGACGGGCAGTCGGCTCAATCCGATCACGCAGGCGATCAGCAAGCAGCTCATGCCGATCTACGACAAGCCGATGATCTACTACCCGCTGTCGACACTGATGCTCGCGGGCATCCGTGACGTGCTGGTCATCACCACCCCCCACGAGGCCGATCAGTTCCGGCGGCTCCTGAAGGACGGATCGCAGTTCGGGATCACGATCTCCTACGCGGTGCAGCCCTCGCCCGACGGCCTCGCGCAAGCATTCCTCATCGGCGAGGATCACCTTGCTGGCGGAGGTGCGGCACTGGTGCTCGGCGACAACATCTTCTACGGCGCGGGCCTGGGCACGCGGCTGCGACGATTCGAGGACCTCGAAGGGGCCGCGGTCTTCGGCTACCGGGTCGCCGACCCGACCGCCTACGGCGTCGTCGAGTTCGATGCGGACGGAAGGGCGCTCTCCCTCGAGGAGAAGCCCGAGAAGCCCCGGAGCAGGTACGCCGTTCCTGGGCTCTACTTCTACGGCAGCGATGTCGTCGAGCGGGCCAAGAGCCTGTCGCCGTCGGAGCGTGGAGAGCTCGAGATCACCGACCTCAACCGCGCCTACCTCGACGACGGGAAGCTGCGGGTCGACATCCTGCCTCGGGGGTCCGCCTGGCTCGATACGGGGACCTTCGACGACCTCAACGACGCCAGCAACTTCGTCCGCGCACTCGAAGCCCGGCAAGGGACGAAGGTCGGCTCCCCGGAGGAGGTGGCGTGGCGCATGGGATACATCAGCGACGAGCACCTCTCCGGCTTGGGGATGGAGACGCTGAAGAGCGGCTACGGCCGCTACCTGCTCGAGCTGCTGGATGAGGCGCGCTGAGTAGACCCCACGCGCCGCCGGGTGAGCCGCCCGACCCCCGCCTGCTCGATCGGGGTCAGTACGCACCGCGACCGAGGATGACGACGCCGAGGGTGCGCCACAGGATGTTGAGGTCCTGGAGCATCGACCAGTGGTCGACGTAGTAGAGGTCGAGGCGGATGGCGTGCTCCCACGAGAGGTCCGAGCGGCCGGAGACCTGCCAGAGGCCGGTCATGCCGGGGCGGACGTGGAGACGGCGCCGGGCCGCGACGTCGTACCGGGCGACCTCGTGGGGGAGCGGCGGCCGCGGGCCGACCAGGCTCATGTCGCCGCGGACGACGTTCCACAGCTGGGGCAGCTCGTTGAGGGAGAAGCGACGCAGCCACCGGCCGGGCTTGGTGATCCGCGGGTCGTCCTCCATCTTGAAGAGGCCGCCGTCGTAGCCGGTCGCCACGTGCAGCGCCGCGAGCAGGTCCTCGGCGTCGACGACCATCGTGCGGACCTTCGCGCAGCGGAACGGCACCCCCTGACGTCCCACCCGCGACTGCTGGAAGAAGACGGGACCGCCGTCGTGCAGCTTGATCCGCAGCGCGATGAAGAGGAACAGCGGGCTGAAGGCGACGAGCAGGCCGAGTGCGCCGACGACGTCGAACGTGCGCTTGCCGATCCGGGTCGCCTGGGACCACGCCGGCGCACCGAGGTGCATCAGCGGCAGGCCGCCGACCGGACGGAAGGAGGCGCGGTCGCTGATCGTGATGCCCGTGGCGCTCTGGGCGACGACGACGTCGATGCCGCGCTCCTCGAGCTGCCAGACCTTCTCCTGGAGGTCCTGCGCGGAGGCGGATCCACCACCGGCGAACAGGATGACCTGGGCCTCGGACTGGAGGGCGGCGCGCGCAACGTCCTCGGTGGTGCCGATAACGGGTACGCCGCCCACGGTGTGGCTGGCGTCGCCGGGCGGGGTCACCGCTCCGACGACGCGATAGCCCAGCCACGGCGTGCGATCGAGCACACCGTGGATGTCGTCGACGTGCTCCGGTGACCCGGCGATGAGCACCGGTACGCCGAGGTGGCCGGCGCTGCGGGCGCGGTGCAGCAGGTTGCGCGCACCCCAGCGGGCGACCAGCAGGCCCGGCACGCCGAGCCCGAAGAGCAGCAGGAAGAAGCCCCGGGAGACGTCGGCCTGGGTGATGAACAGGATCAGGGCCAGCAGCCCGGTGTGGGCGAGGCTCGCGTTGAGGACCCGCTTGTACTCGTCGCTGCCGCCGCCGAGGACCTGGCGCCGGTAGCCACCGCCGAGGGCGATGACGAGCACCCAGCCGAGCACGAGCAGCGGTCCGGTCGTCGAGGTGGCGAGGTCGTCATGGGCCTGCGGGTCGAAGAGCGGCATCCCGACCTCGAAGAGCGAGGAGAGGCCGGCGACCGTCGCGATCACGGCGACGTCGAGCAGGATCAGAGCGCCCGGCAGGAACCGGAGCGATCGGCTCGCGGGGCGCGCCAGCGGCTCGCGGCGCAAGGCAGCAGCGTGCCCGATCACTGCTGTCACGCGATCACCTCAGCTGTCGTTGGCGGGGCAGGGGGGAGTACCGACGGTCGCTTTCCCCCTGGCCGACTCGCAGGTCCAACGACCTGCTCGGTGAGGGGTTACACCCATTTACTCTGCTGTCTAGACCGGGGCGTCTGTGGCGAAATTCGGTGCCTCAGATTTCGCCGAACGCCGGACGTCGTAGGGTCGATCTCCTATGATCCGCGCTCTGCACCCGAACCAGCGATTCGTGCGCGTGGTGACTTTGCTCGCCCTGCTCCTCGGCCCAGGAGTGCTGGCAGCGGGGTGCTCGGACCAGGTCGGCGGCGCCGTGTCGAGCGAGGCCGCCGAGACGGGTGGTGCGACCTCCGTCAGCCCGCCCCCGGCTCGCCCGCCCTCACCGCGCTCCACCGTGACTGCCCCGACGGTCGATCCCGCCCTGCCGCTGGCGGGCCGCGTCGTCGTACTCGATCCTGGGCATCAGCTCGGGAACGCAGCCTTCCCGGCGGAGGTGAACAGGCCGGTCGTCGCGGGCGGGTTCACCAAGCCGTGCAACACCACCGGGACCGCGACCGACGCCGGCTATCCGGAGGCGACGTTCACCTGGGAGGTCGCGCGGGTCACCCGGCAGGCGCTGAGGCGTCTCGGCGCCCGGGTGCTGCTGACGCGCGCGGCGAACGACGCGCGCGCGTGGGGTCCGTGCATCGACGAGCGCGGCCGCGCCGGCAACCCCGGCGAACCCGGGCCGACCGCAGACCTGAAGGTCAGCATCCACGCGGACGGTACCTACGCCGCGGGGGCCCACGGGTTCCACGTCATCGCGCCGGAGGCGCGCGCGCCGTGGACCACCGACATCGCCGAGCCGTCGCTGCGGCTGGCCGAGGTGGTCAGGGACGCGCTGGTCGAGGAGGGCCTGGCGCCGTCGAGCTACGCCGGCAGCGACGGGATCGACGTCCGCGGCGACCTCGGCACGCTGAACCTCGCCGACGTGCCGACAGTGATGGTCGAGCTCGGCAACATGCGCGACCCGGGCGACGCGGCGCTGATGACGAGCGCCGGGGGCCGGCGGGACTACGCGTCCGCGTTGGCGTCGGCGATCGAGCGCTTCCTGGCCTTGTGAGCCGGAGGGTGGTGCTCGCTGGAGTCCTTCGACTCCTTTGACTCCGTCGACGCCTTGGTGCCCTTGCGGGCGTGCGTCTGCACACTGGTGAGCGAGTTGCGCCGCTTGCCGCCGTTGTGCCCGCCGTGCGGACAGGCGCGACCGTACTTCGCCCGACATCGGGCTTTCCTCATCCATCTGCGGAGAGCTCGCATCCGGACCCGGAGCCTTCTCCCCCCAGAGAATGTCGCCTGCAGGTCGTCCCGAGGGGGCCAGTCTGCCTTGTCGGGCCGGGGAGCGTCACCGGATCGGGACATTGCGGTTGCCGGAGGGGGCAGCGCAGCGGCTCGGTAGTCTCGCGGACATGCCCGTCGAGTCCTCGGGGTGCGCGTGAGCGGCATCCGCACCGCGCACTGGGACGACTGGACCCTCGACGCCCTCCTCGAGGCGAAGGGGGAGACCCGCGTCAGCCTCGTGGTGCCCGCCCGCAACGAGGCCGGCACCGTCGGCGGCGTCGTCGGCCGGGTGCGCGAACGGCTCGTCGACACGGTGTCGCTCGTCGACGAGATCGTGGTGATCGACAGCGACTCCGTCGATGCGACGTACGACGTCGCGGTCTCGGCCGGAGCCGACGTGCACCGCGCCTCGGAGATCCGCCCGGACCTCGGCACCCATCCGGGGAAGGGCGAGGCGATGTGGAAGTCGCTCTTCGTCACCGACGGCGACCTCATCGTGTTCATGGATGCCGACCTGACCGACTGGGACACGCACTTCGTCCCCGGTCTGCTCGGGCCGCTGCTGTCCTGGCCCGAGGTGCAGCTGGTCAAGGGCTACTACGAGCGACCGGGCGAGCAGGGACCGCTCGACGGCGGCCGGGTCACCGAGCTCGTCGCCCGGCCGTTGATCAACCTGCTCTACCCAGACCTGCAGGACCTCGTGCAGCCGCTCGCGGGCGAGTGGGCCGTGCGTCGCGACCACTTCGCGTCCTTGTCGGTGCCGACGGGATACGCGGTCGAGCTCGCCTCACTCATCGACACCGCCTCTGCGCACGGGACGGCTGGGATCGCGCAGGTCGACCTCGGGGCCCGGTCCCACGGCCACCAGCCTCTCCTGGACCTCGGCACCATGGCCGTGCAGATCCTGGCCGCGGCCCTCGCCCGCGCAGCCCCCGGCCGGCTCCCCGTTGCCGACGGGCCCACGACCCTGCGGCAGTTCCTCCCGGGGCCGGTGCCGCTGGACCGGGTCGTGGAGGTCGTCGAGCGGCCACCGGCAAAGGGTCTGTCATGACCCTCAGGCTCGGCCGGCACACCTTCGCCGACGACGAGACGCTGATGATGGCGATCGTCAACCGCACCCCCGACTCGTTCTACGACCAGGGCGCCACCTGGGCCGAGGACGCCGCCTTCGCCCGGGTCGCCGCGATCGTCGACCAGGGTGCGGAGATCGTCGACATCGGCGGCATCAAGGCGGCGCCCGGGGAGGAGATCTCCGCCGTCGAGGAGAAGGCGCGGGTCGTCGACCTCGTGGCGAGGGTGCGGGCGTCGTACCCGTCGCTCGTGATCTCCGTGGACACCTGGCGCGCGGAGGTGGGCGACGCTGTCTGCGCTGCCGGCGCCGACCTCCTCAACGACGCCTGGGGCGGCGCCGACCCGGAGCTGGTCGATGTTGCGGCAGAGCACGGGACCGCGATCATCTGCACCCACACCGGCGGCGTCACGCCGCGGACCCGCCCGTTCCGGATCGAGTACGACGACGTGGTCGCCGCGGCGATCGACGACACCGTCCGCTACGCGGAGCGCGCGCTCGCCGCGGGCGTGGCGCGGGAGTCGATCGTCATCGACCCGGCGCACGACTTCGGCAAGAACACCTTCCACTCCCTCGAGCTCACCCGCCGTCTCGGGGAGCTGGTCGACACCGGCTGGCCGGTGCTGGTGTCGCTGTCGAACAAGGACTTCGTCGGCGAGACCCTGGACCTGCCGGTCGGGGAGCGGCTGGTCGGCACCCTCGCGGCCACCGCGGTGTGCGCGCTGGCCGGCGCCCGGATCTATCGGGTGCACGAGGTCGTCGAGACCCGCCAGGTCGTCGACATGGTGTGGACGATCGCCGGCCGCCGGCCGCCGCAGCGCGCGATTCGGGGGCTCTCGTGAGGATCGCGCTGGTGCCGGGCGTGCCGGCGCTCCTGCCGTCGTACGCCTCGATCGAGGACCCGGTCGCCGACCTCCGCTCAGCGTGCCTCGCGGCGGCGGCCGAGCTGGGTCCGCGGGTGCGGGTCGTGGCCGGCCAGGACGGGGGACTGCGGGTCGCGCGCCGGCTGCTGGCCCAGGTCGAGGCCGAGGAGTCCGCGGACGCTCCGACCGGCATCCTCGTCGTCGGCAACGGCTCGGCCAAGCGCACCCCCAAGGCGCCCGGCGACTTCGACGAGCGGGCCGAGGTCTTCGACGACGACCTGCGGCGCGCCCTGCTCGAACCGCTCCCCACGGCGCTCGCCGCGCTCGACGAGCGGCTGGCACAGGAGATGTGGGCCGACGTCGCCGGGATCCGAGAGCTCGGCGAGCTGTTGACGTCGGCCGACCGGGCCGACGTCCGCTACGACGGCGCACCGTTCGGCGTGCAGTACTGGGTGATCTGCTGGACCGTCGGCCGCCGGACGGACCGTTCGGGACTCGTGTGACTCACGAGGTTCAGGAGGCGGCCCTGCAGGCGGGGCAGAGCTGATTGGTCCGTTCTTCGACCGCGGCGATGAGCACAGCCCGCACCTCGTCGGGATGGAACATCACGTCCTCCCAGCTGAACCGCAGCACCAGCCACCCGTTGACGACGAACCCGTTGTAACGCCGCGCGTCCGACCGCAGCGCAGCACGGTCGCCATGCCACTCGAAGGAGTCGGCCTCGATGACGATCCGAAGCTGTACATCGACCAGGTCGGGTCGGCCGAGGAAGTGGCCGCCGCCGATGACACTCGGATCGGTACGGTGGAGCGATACCTGTGGGCGGACCGCCAGTCGCGGGACTGCCATCGCGATGGCGCGAAGAACGGACTCGAAAGGATTGGCCGATTCTGGCGTCGCGAGCGTCGCGATCATCCGCATCCGAGCGGCGCCGGGTCCGCGGGCGTCACGCACGAGCGCCAGCAGGCGCTCCTTGCGGTAGCCGCTGCGTAGGGCCGAGTCGGCGATCGCCAGCGCCTCGTCGAAGGGCAACATGCGGAGGCAGTCGACCAAGGTCCGGTCAGTCGTGGTCACGCCGTCGGAGACATCGTCCGGGCCGAATCGCATCCGCTTCACATCGATCTTGGCCGTCCGAGACGGGTCGACGCTGCGGCTCCGCGGCAGCGCGACCTGAGGAAGCTCCGGGGGGGCCTTGACCGCCCAGCCGTGGTGCAGGGCGGCGCTGGCGAGGCAGAGGACACCAGTGACGGCGTGAGCAGCCGCGCGCGCCGCGTCGACCTCCGGGATGGCGTAGCGGCCGCGCGCCGGACGGACGATCTCACCGGTCCGGATCGCTTTCGCGAGCTCGTGCCGGGTGCAGACGCGCAGCAGCTGCGGCCGGGTGGCGACGCCCCCGAGCCGGCGCAGCTCCTCCACAACCAGGCTCACGTGCTGAGCCTCTCTCAGATCTTCCGAAGCCGGAGTTCGCTATCCACAGGTCCGTCGAACGGACCGTTCGGGACTGCTGTGACTTCTGAGTCTGAGGGGGCGGGCGGATCGCGCCTCTGCGCGGGTTGGTCCGTTCGTAGGCCGATCCTTCGGTCGACCCGGCAGACTGAGTCCGTGGAGATCAGAGGGCGCGAGATGCCCGCTTGGCAGCAGGCGGTGTTGGTGACGGGTGCGTTCACCGCCGTGCTGTGGGCGATCGAGATCGTCGACACGGCGACCGACGACAGCCTCCAGCGGCACGGCGTCCGGCCGCGGTCGGACGAGGGACTGCTCGGCATCGTGTTCGCCCCGTTCCTCCATGGCGGGTGGGACCACATCTCCGCCAACACCGGACCGGTGCTGGTCCTCGGCTTCCTCACCCTCGCCACCGGCCTGCTCCGCGGCCTCGCCGCGACCGCCGTGATCTGGGTCGTCGGCGGGCTGGGCGTGTGGCTGGTGGCGAGCAGCAACTCCAACCACGTCGGGGCGTCGGGCCTGATCTTCGGCTGGATCGTCTACCTCGCCATCCGGGGCATCGTGAACAAGCAGCTGTGGGAGATCGTGCTCGGCATCGTCGTGCTCGTCCTGTACGGCGGCGCGCTGTGGGGAGTGCTTCCCGGGCAGCCCGGGATCTCCTGGCAGGGCCATCTCTTCGGCGCGGTCGGGGGCGCGCTCGCGGCTCTGCTCCTCAGCAACGAGCGGCTCAGCGCCATGTCCGGAGCCGGAGCCCGGCTCCGGCGGTGAGCGCCGGCCGTCGTACCGTTGCGGTCCGTGAGCGACCTGCTGATCGAGCGCCGTGACGGCGTCCTGGACATCACCTTCAACCGTCCGCACCGCCGCAACGCCTTCACGCGGGCGATGTACGGCGAGCTCCGTCAGCTGTGGATCGACACGGCTGTCGACCGCGAGGTGCGGGTCGTGGTGCTGCGGGGCGCCGGCGGCCAGGCGTTCGCTGCCGGCAACGAGATCTCCGACTTCGTCGAGACCCCGGACGCGGTCGCCTACGAGACGTGGATCCGGGAGATGCTCGACGGGTTGCTGACCCTGCCGCAGGTCACGATCGCGGCGATCGACGGCGTATGTGTCGGTGGTGGTCTCGCGGTCGCCAGCAACTGCGACCTCCGGGTCGCGACGGCTGCGAGCCGGTTCGGCTACCCGATCGCCCGGACCCTCGGCAACGCCCTCTCCTCGCCCGTGCTGTACCGATGCGCGGCGGTCTTCGGGGAGTCGCTGACGCGGGAGATGCTGCTCGCGTCGCGCCTGGTCGGGGCCGAGCGGGCCTACTCCGTCGGCGCCCTCGTCGCGTGTGTCGACGACCGCGGCGCGCTCGACCGGGAGGTGACCGCGTTGGTGGACGGGATCGTCCAGGCGTCGCCGGTCACCCTCCGGGTCACCAAGCAGCAGCTGCTCGCGCGCGCCCGGGTGACCGAGTCGGCCCCTGCCGACGAGGAGGAGCTGCTCCGCGAGGTCTACGGCGGTCCGGACTTCGCCGAGGGCGTCCGGGCGTTCCTGGCGAAGGAGAAGCCGGCGTTCGGCAAGGGCTGAGCGCCGCGGGCGCCCCCTACCCGCTCGCCCGCACCACCAGCGCCGGCGGGAAGATCACCCGGATCGGCTGCGGCTCGCGGGCGCCCTCGATCTGCTCCAGCAGCAGCCGGGTGGCGTGCTCGGCCATCTCGCCGATCGGGTTGCGGACCGTGGTCAGCGGGGGGTCGGTGCGCTCGGCCTCGCCGAGGTCGTCATAGCCGGTGACGGCGATGTCGTCGGGCACCCGTCGGCCGGCCGCGGCGAGCACTCGCAGCGCCCCGATCGCCATCAGGTCGGAGGCTACGACGAGCCCGTCGATATCGGGGTGCTGCGCGAGCAGCTCGGCGGCCGCCGCCTGGCCGCCGGCCTCGGTGAAGTTCCCGTAGGCCACGGCGTCGTCGGCCAGCCCCGCGTCGCGGAGCGTCGATCGCCACCCGTCGAGCCGGTCGATGCCGGCGGCCATGTCCACGGGGCCGGCGATGGTCGCGATCCGACGGCAGCCGCGGTCGATCAGCCGTTGTGTCACGAGGCGGGCACCCGCGGCGTTGTCGGTGTCGACGTAGGCGACCTTGTCGGCGCCGGTCCACGGGCGGCCGACGAACGCGCACGGCAGCGCCAAGGAGGCCAGGTGCTCGGCGAGCCGGTCCGCGGAGTGGTGGGAGACGACGATCGCGCCGTCGATGTGACGGCGGCGCAGGTAGCGCAGCATCCGGCGCTCCTCCTCGCCCGGCCGGGCGAGCAGCAGGACCAGCTGCAGGTCGCGGGGCATCAGGACCCGGTTGACGGACCGGAGGGTGTGGACGAAGAACGGGTCCGTGAAGACCCGCTCGTCCGGCTCGGGCACGACGAGTGCGACCGAGTCGGTACGACGCGTGACCAGGCTGCGCGCGGCGGGGTTCGGCGTGTAGCCGAGGGTCTGGACCGCGGACTCGACCGCGGCCCGGGCCCCGGGGGACACCCGGATGCCGCCGTTGATCGCCCGGGAGGCGGTCGCGCGGGACACGCCGGCGAGCCGCGCGACCTCGTCGAGCGTCGGCGCGTCTCCCGGCGCGCTTCCGGGATCGCTCGGCGGCTGGCTCACGCTGGGCACGCTATCGGTCGGTTCCGGCGGGACCGGCGGTGCCGGTCGCTCCCTCTGTCGGGGGCAGCTGGGCAGGCAGGACGGACGTCGCCGCCACCTCTCCGTAGCGCCTCGCGCTCGTCTTCGGTGTCCTGCGTTGGGTCTCGTAGTCCACGCGCACGATCCCGAACCGCTGGCCGTAGCCGTAGGCCCACTCGAAGTTGTCGAGCAGCGACCAGGCGAAGTAGCCGCGCACGTCCACCCCCGCGGAGATCGCGGCGTGCAGGGCCCGGAGGTGGGCATCGATGTAGTGCCACCGATCCGGGTCGTGGACCGAGCCGTCGGGACCGACCTCGTCGACGTACGCCGCGCCGTTCTCGGTGATGTACACCGGCGGGACGCCGTAGTCCTCGTGCAGTCGGACCAGCAGCCGGGTCAGGCCCTCCGGCTGGACCTCCCAGTCCAGGCCCGTCACCGGGTAGCCGCGACGCGGGAAGGTCAGGTCCTCCCCGCCCGGGAAGATGGAGGCGGTGGGCCGCGTGGGGTGCGCGATCCGCGAGCCGAGCAGGTCGGCGGGGGGATGGGGGCGGCCAGAGGCCCCGTCTCCGTGGTAGTAGTTCACGCCGAGCACGTCGAGCGGCGTGCCGATGAGCGCGAGGTCGCCGTCCTGGACGAAGTCCTCCCACTGCTTGCCCTGCCAGGTCATCCCTGCGGTGAGGGCGTGCAGGTCGTCGGCGTACTGCCCACGGAGGAGGGGGTCCAGGAACATCCGGTTCCACAGGTGGTCGACGCGGTGCGCCGCCGCGACGTCCGCCGGCTCCGAGGGGTCGAACGGCTCGGCGACGGTGAGGTTCAAGGTGATGCCGAGCTCGGTCTGCGTGCTTCGCCGGCGGAGCTCGTCCACGACGAGCCCGTGGCCGAGCATCAGGTGGTGCGCGGCGACGACGCCCGCGACGCCCTCCTGACGCCCGGGGGCATGCTGGCCGCCGGTGTAGCCGAGGAACGCGGAGCACCAGGGCTCGTTCATCGTGGTCCAGTACGGCACGCGGTCGCCGAGCGCGTCGTACAGCGTGAAGGCGTAGTCGGCGAACCGGTAGGCGGTGTCGCGGTGGGTCCAGCCGCCCGCGTCCTCGACGGCCTGCGGCAGGTCCCAGTGGTAGAGCGTGGCCCAGGGGGTGATGCCCGCCTCGAGCAGGCGGTCGACCAGGCGGGAGTAGAAGTCGATCCCTGCCGGGTTCGGTGCACCGCCGTCGGGACGTACCCGCGGCCAGGCCGTGGAGAACCGGTAGGCGCCGAGGTTCAACGACGCCATCAGGTCGACGTCGTCCGGCATCCGGTGGTAGTGGTCGCAGGCGACGTCGGCCACGTCACCGTCGACGACGGCACCCGGCACCCGGGCGAACGTGTCCCAGATGGAAGGGGTGCGACCGTCGGCGGCGACCGCGCCCTCGATCTGGTACGCCGCCGTGGCCGCTCCCCAGAGGAAGCCCGGCGGGAACCGCAACCCACCCTCCGAGACGGCGGCGGTCGTCGTGCTGGCGTCTGTCGTCGTCATCCCTTGACGGCTCCTTGCATGATGCCGGCCACCAGCTGGCGACCGGACAGGGCGAACAGGATCAGGAGGGGGACGGTTGCCATCCCGGCGCCGGCCAGGACCAGGGCGTAGTCGGTGGTCTGGCCCTGTCCCGTCAGGGCCAGCCGGTCGAGTGCGATCTGCAGGGTCTCGGTCTTCTGCAGCGCGACCAGGGGCCACATGTAGTCCGTCCAGACCATCATGAACGTGAAGAGGAACAGGATCGCCATGGCCGGGCGGGCGGCGGGCACGGCGACGGTCCAGAACGTGCGGATCATCGTGCAGCCGTCCATGCGAGCGGCCTCGATCAGCTCGTCCGGTACGGCGTCCACGAGGTACTGCCGCATGAAGAAGACGCCGAACGCGGTGACCAGGGTCGGCAGCGCGACCGCGACCAGCGTGTCGAGCAGGCCGTAGTCGCGCATCAGGATGAACAGCGGGACGATCGCGAGCTGGGTCGGCACGGCCATCGTCATCACGACGAAGCCCATCAGGACGCTGCTCCCGCGGAAGCGCAGCTTCGCGAAGGCGTAGCCGGCCAGCGTGGACACGAACATGACCGACGCGGCGCAGGCGGTGGAGACGATGAGGCTGTTGAGCATCGCCGACCAGAAGTCTGTGGTGTCGAGCACGCGGCGGGCGTTGTCGAGGAAGTTGCCGCCCGGCAGGAGCGGCGGCGGGATCTGGTTGGCGTCCTCCTTCGTGTACGAGCCGATGACGAAGGACCAGTACAGGGGCAGCGCCGAGCCGACGATGAAGGCCGTCAGCAGGCCGTAGACGACGAACCCGGGTCGGCGGTTCATACGTGCCTCCGGGTGGCGAGCCGGGTGATCGCGAAATTGAGCAGCGCGATGCCGACGATGATGAGGAAGAGCACCCACGCCGCTGCCGAGGCCCGGCCGTAGAACTGGTCCTCGATCCCCTTCACGTAGATGTAGAGCGTCGAGGTCATGTACTGGTGGTCCGGTCCGCCCTCCCGCTGGGGCGTGTCGTCGAAGAGCCGGGGCTCGGTGAAGATCTGGAGGCCGCCGATCGTGCTCGTGACGATGACGAAGATCATCGTGGGCCGGATCATCGGCAGGGTGACGGAGAGGAACTGGCGGATCCGGCCGGCCCCGTCGAGGGCGGCGGACTCGTAGAGGTCGCGCGGCACCGCCTGCATCGCGGCGAGGAAGATGAGCGCGTTGTAGCCGGTCCAGCGCCAGTTGACCATGCCGGCGATGGCGAAGTGGCTCCACCAGCGGTCGACGTGCCAGCGGATCGGCTCGAGGCCGATGCCGTCGAGGATCGCGTTGACGACGCCGTACCTGTCGGCGAAGAGGCTGCCGAAGATCAGTACCGCTGCGGTCGGGGCGACGACGAACGGCAGCAGGACGCTCATCCGCCAGAACGTCCGGCCGCGGAGATGGGTGTCGAGCAGCGCCGCCACGGCGACCGCGACGATCACCTGCGGCACCGACGACATCAAGAAGATGCTGAACGTGTTGACCAGCGACTTGATGAAGACCGGGTCGGTGAGCACGAACCGGTAGTTCTCGAGGCCGATGAACTCGCCGCGCTGGTAGTAGAGGCGGTCCCAGTCGTGGAGCGAGAGGTAGCCGGTGTAGATCAGCGGGAACAGGCCGACCAGGCCGAACAGGATGAAGAAGGGCGAGATGTAGAGGTACGGCGACAGCTTCACGTCCCAGTGGGAGAGCCGCTGTCGTCGTACGAGCCGGGCGCGACCGCCCGCCGGGACCGCGTCGACCGCGGCCTCGGCGGGCGTGTCGAGGCGGGTGGTCACTGAAGGCTTTCGACCTCGGTCACGAACGTCTCCCACGACTCCTCCGGATCCGCACCCTGGTCGACCCGGGTGATCGCCTCCTGGAACTTGCCCAGGATGTCGGAGTAGAGCGGGCCGTGGTACGGCTGGACGGTGATCGCGCTCGCGCGGTTGGAGAAGATCTCGCCCACCGGCGCCTCGTTGAAGTAGGGGTCGGTGGAGCCGAGGAGGGTCGGGTCCTCGAGCGCCGCGACCTGCGACGGGAAGTTGCCGTACTGCTCGAAGATCTGGATCTGCTGCTCGGGCGCGGTGATCCAGGCCGCGAACTCCTTGGCCTGCTCCTGGTGGGCGGAGGCCTTCGGCACGGACAGGTAGGACCCGCCCCAGTTGCCGCCGCCGCCGGGGAAGACGTCGGCGACGTCCCAGACGACCCCCTTCGGTGCCGGGTCGCCGGTGTTGTCGCGGATGTTGCTGCGCATCCAGCCCGGGCACGGGATGGTCGCGAAGCCGTCCTTCTGGAAGCCGGCCGTCCAGTCGTCGCTCCACTGGGCGACCCCGGTCGACAGCGACTCGGAGTAGCCGGTGACGGTGTCGTAGACCGCGCGGAGGTCGTCGTTCTCGACGTCGACACTGTTGTCGGCCTGCTCGAAGGGGTACTCGACCTGGTTGAGCATCGCCTGGGCGACCGACCCGGAGGCGTCGTACCAACGGGCGTCGCTCTCGGCGACGAACTGCTCGCCGAGGGCGAAGTAGTCGTCCCAGGTGGTCATCAGCGCGGCGACCTCCTCGCGGTCGGTCGGCAGTCCCGCGTCCTCGAAGAGGTCGGCGCGGTAGCAGATGGCCTCCGGGCCCGCGTCGGTCGCGTAGCCGAGGAGCGCGCCGTCGGGCGTGGTGGCTGCGTCGGACTTGAACTCGAGCCAGCGGCCATCGACCTCGTCGCCGGACAGGTCGACCCATCGGTCGGGCGCCGCCACGAGCGCGGGCATGAAGTCTCCCTCGATCGCGACGATGTCGGGGAGCCCCTCGTTGGCCTGGAGAAGTGTGTTGAGCTCGTTCTTCCAGTCGTCCCAGAGGGAGACCTTGGTCTGCTCGACCTGGAGCTCGGGATGCTCCTCGTTCCACTGGGCGATGAGCTCGTCGTAGCCGAACTCGCCGAAGGTGGTGATGGTCAGCGCCTCGCCCTCGCCCAGGTCCTCCTGCTCGGCGGACTTGGTCGGGTCGCTGTCGTCGCCGCAGGCGGCAGTCAACCCGAGCACGAGGACGGTGACGGCACCGAGTGCGAGACGCCCCCGGTGGCTGGGAGGCCGGCGGCCCGGCCCGGTGGTGGTGATGCGCACGATGACTCCTGGCGTAGTGCTTCAGCGGATGTCGAGGGGAGGTGCGGGCGGAGGGAGGAGGTGTGAGAGCGCTTCCATCCGTCTTGGTCGGTTACCATGACATGCGTCACACCGCCTGTCAACAGTCTGCGCTCCGGAGCGTGTTCTGACCATCGGGGCATCCGCACAAACTGTGAGAGCGCTTCCACTAGACGGGCTGCGGGTGCCCGTCGTACGGTGCTGGCTCAGCCGTCCGTGGGGCGCCGCGAGTCGCCCGGAGAGGAACCCACATGGCGCAGGTGCGGTTCGAGCATGCCGAGCACATCTATCCCGGGACGCAGCGGCCTGCCGTGGCCGACCTCGTGCTGACGATCGAGGACGGCGAGTTCATGGTGCTGGTCGGGCCCTCCGGCTGCGGGAAGTCCACCTCGCTGCGGATGCTCGCCGGGCTCGAGCAGGTGACGTCCGGCTCGGTGTGGATCGGTGACGACGACGTGACCGAGGTGGCGCCCAAGGACCGCGACATCGCGATGGTCTTCCAGAACTACGCGCTCTACCCCCACCTGACCGTGGCCGAGAACATGGCGTTCGCCCTCAAGATCGCGCGCTTCAGCAGGACGGAGAGGCGGGCCCGGGTTGCCGTCGCCGCCCGGCTGCTCGACCTCGAGGACGTCCTCGACCGCAAGCCGAAGGCGCTGTCGGGAGGTCAGCGGCAGCGGGTCGCGATGGGCCGGGCGATCGTGCGCCAACCCCAGGTGTTCTGCATGGACGAGCCGCTCTCCAACCTCGACGCCAAGCTGCGGGTCTCCACGCGCACCCAGATCGCCGCGCTGCAGCGCCGGCTCGGCGTCACGACCGTCTACGTCACCCACGACCAGGTCGAGGCGATGACGATGGGCGATCGGGTCGCGGTGATGAAGGACGGCGTGCTCCAGCAGGTCGACACCCCGCTCGCGCTCTACGACCGGCCGGCGAACCTCTTCGTCGCCGGGTTCATCGGCTCACCTGCGATGAACCTGCTCGCAGCCAAGACCGCCGGCGACGGCACCGCTGTCGTCGACGGCACCGAGTTCCCGATCGACCGTGCCGCGTCGGCCGCCTCCTCCGGTTCGGTCACGCTCGGCGTCCGGCCGGAGTCTTGGCGCGTTGCCGGGGCCGGCGAGGTCGGCTATCCGGTGACCGTGGCGGTCGTCGAGGAGCTGGGGGCGGACGCGTTCGTCTACGCGACCCCGGCCGGGCTGGACCCCGCCGTCGACCGGGCGGGCGACGTCCTGCCCCAGGTCGTCGCGCGCGTCGAGGGCCGCCAGCAGCTGCGGCGCGGCCAGGAGATCCGCCTGGTGGCGAACCCGAGGGCCGTCCACGTGTTCGACACCGACACCGGGGAGCGGCTCGCGCTCGGCGCCTGAGGGTGGGGTTGGTGGTGTTGTCTGTGGCGCGGGATACCCGGTCGACCGGGTATCCCGCGGGTTGTCGGCCATCCCAGTAGCGGACAACCCGCGGGAGAAGCGGACAACCCTCCGGCTCATACGGGCGAATTTGCGCCGAGCAGGTTCCGGATCCGCTGCACGATGACCTGGGGGCGAGCGAGATCGGCCCAGGTGATCCGGATGCAGCGCCACCCGGTGATCGCGCAGATCATCTCCTCGCGGTGGCTTCTCGCGCAGGACGACGTCAGTGATCGTCTCGTTCTTGCCCAGGAACTTGACGTACTTCTGGATGCCGTCGAACTCGAGGAACACCGCTTGCAACGGTGATTCGGTCGGCACGGCAACGATCGTGCTCTGGGTCATCAACCGTGCGGAGGGGTTGTCCGCCTGACCCACGGGTTGTCCTCTGATGCAGAGGCTGACAACCCGCGGGATACCCGGTCGACCGGGTATCCCACGGCCGGCGCTGCGCAGTCGCGTTCGCGCAGAGGCTGCTAGCGGGTGCCCTTGCGAGCCCGGCTCGCCATCTTCGCGCGCTCGTTCTGGTCGAGCACGACCTTGCGGATCCGGACGGTCTCGGGGGTGATCTCGACGCACTCGTCCTCGCGGCAGAACTCGAGGCACTGCTCGAGCGACAGCCTGCGCGGCGGGATGAGCTTCTCGAAGTTGTCGGAGGTCGCGGACCGGATGTTGGTCTGCTGCTTCTCCTTGGTGATGTTGACGTCCATGTCGTCGGCGCGGGAGTTCTCGCCGACGATCATGCCCTCGTAGACCTCGGTGGCGGGCTCGACGAAGAGGATGCCGCGCTCCTGCAGCGAGGTCATGGCGTACGCCGTCGCGGCCCCCGTGCGGTCGGCCACGAGTGAGCCGTACGCCCGTGAGCGGATCTCGCCGGCCCACGGGTGGTAGCCCTCGGAGATGTGGTGGGCGATGCCGGTGCCGCGGGTCTCGGTGAGGAAGTCGGTGCGGAAGCCGATCAGGCCGCGGGCGGGGACCACGAAGTCCATCCGCACCCAGCCGGTGCCGTGGTTGGTCATGCCCTCCATCCGGCCCTTCCGGTTGGCGAGCAGCTCGGTGATGGTGCCGAGGAACTCCTCCGGCGCGTCGATGGTGAGGCGCTCGTACGGCTCGTGCAGCTTGCCGTCGATCTCGCGGGTGACCACCTGCGGCTTGCCGACGGTGAGCTCGTAGCCCTCGCGGCGCATCTGCTCGACCAGGATCGCCAGCGCCAGCTCTCCGCGGCCCTGGACCTCCCACGCGTCGGGACGCTCGGTGGGGAGAACCCGCAGCGACACGTTGCCGACCAGCTCGGCGTCGAGGCGGTCCTTGACCAGCCGGGCCGTGACCTTGTGGCCCTTCCCGCCCTTGCCGACGAGCGGGCTGGTGTTGGTGCCGATGGTCATCGAGATCGCGGGCTCGTCGACGTGGATCAGCGGCAGGGCGATCGGGTTGTCGGCGTCGGCGAGGGTTTCACCGATGGTGATCTCCGGGATGCCAGCGACCGCGACGATGTCGCCCGGTCCGGCGCTCTCACCGGGCTTGCGCTCGAGGCCCTCGGTGATGAGCAGCTCGGTGACCTTGACGTTCTTGACCTCGCCGTCGCGGCGCATCCACGCGACCTGCTGGCCCTTCCGCAGGTTGCCCTGCTTGATCCGCAACAGGGCGAGCCGGCCGAGGAAGGGCGAGGCGTCGAGGTTCGTCACGTGTGCCTGCAGGGGAGCGCCCTCGTCGTACTCGGGCGCCGGGATGTTCTCCAGGATCGTGCGGAAGAGCGGCTCGAGGTCGCTGCCCTCCGGCAGCGTGCCGTTCTCGGGCTTCGTCAGCGACGCGATGCCGGCCTTGCCGGACGCGAACACGACGGGGAAGTCGAGCGCGTCCTGGCTGTGGTTCTCGTCAAGCAGGTCCATGAACAGCTCGTAGGTCTCGTCGACGACCTCGTCGATGCGGGCGTCGCCACGATCGGTCTTGTTGACGACGAGGATCACCGGCATGTCGGCGTTGAGCGCCTTGCGCAGCACGAACCGGGTCTGGGGGAGCGGGCCCTCCGAGGCGTCGACGAGCAGCACGATGCCGTCGACCATCGACAGGCCGCGCTCGACCTCGCCGCCGAAGTCCGCGTGACCGGGGGTGTCGATGATGTTGATCGTCATGTCGCCGTCGGCGAGCTCCTGCGCGGAGGGGCCGCGGTAGTGGACCGCGGTGTTCTTCGCGAGGATCGTGATCCCCTTCTCCCGCTCGAGGTCGCCGGAGTCCATGACCCGCTCGGCGACGCCCTCGGCCTGGTGCGCGGTGAACGCCCCCGCCTGGTGGAGCATCGCGTCGACCAGGGTGGTCTTGCCGTGGTCGACATGCGCCACGATGGCGACGTTACGGAGATCGGTTCGCTTGAGCAGGGGCACGAGGGGTCAGCCTATCGGCGGCCGGTCTTTCCGGCCGCATCCGCGACCGCTGAGCCGACCGGGGGCGTTAGGCTGCGCGGATGGAGACGATCGGACTCGTCGGTGGCATGAGCTGGGAGAGCAGCGCGGCTTACTACGACCTGCTCAATCGTGGTGTCGAAGCCCGGCTGGGTGGTTTCCACTCGGCGAGGACCGTGATGGTCTCGGTCGACTTCGACGAGGTGACCCGGCTGCAGGAGGCCGAGGACTGGGACGGTGTCGCTGATGTCCTGCGCGACGCAGCGGCCGCGGTCGAGCGCGCGGGCGCCGACTTCCTGCTGCTCTGCACGACCACGTTCCACCGCGTCGCCGACCAGGTCCAGGACGCGGTGTCGATCCCGCTGGTCCACCTGGGCGACGTCGTCGCCGAGGCATGCCGTGTCGAGGACGTCGAGGCGGTGGCCCTGCTCGGCACGAAGTTCGCGATGTCACGGCGCTTCTTCACCAACCGCATCGCGAGCCACGGGCTCGAGGTGCTGGTCCCCGACGCCCGGCATCACGACGAGCTCAACCGGATCATCTACGACGAGCTCGTGCACGGGAAGATCGTCGACGACTCCCGGAAGTACGTCGTCTCCCTCATCGACGAGCTGTGGGACGCCGGTGCCGGGGGCGTCATCCTCGGGTGCTCCGAGCTCGAGCTCCTGGTCAAGCAGGCCGACTCCGACCTCCCGGTCTTTCCCTGTACGACGCTGCACGTCTCGGCCGCTCTGGACCGAGCGCTCGCGTGACACCTCGTCGCGGAAACCCCCGAAGTCTCGGGGATGTGACGTTGCCGCGCGGCTGTTGTCGGATGCGGTAGCACGGCGCTCGATCGCGCCCTATCCGGCGCGCGATCGTGTTCCACTCTTGGTAGGCGGCGCCGAAGGGGACCCGGCGCCAGCAGCCTAGGGAGGGCGCCATGCAGCTCGGGCGACGGCATCGACTGGTGCTCGGATTCGGAATGGTCGTGGGTGCCATCGCGGTGGCCGGCATCTCGTCGTACGACGATCCGGACCCGTCGCGGAGCGCGGACGTCCTGGGGCTCCGGGACGCCCAGGTCGATCTCGTCGACGAGCCAGAGCCGGGCGGGGGGTCCCTGGCGGCCACCGTCTCCTGGCCGAGCGACGCCGCCGACCTGGACCGGTCCGACATCTGCGTCGTGCTCATCGACGACGAGGGCGGCGTCTACGGCCAGAGTGCGGCCGAGCTCGAGCCGATCCCCGGTCGACCGGTCGCTGCCCGGTGGACCGTGGACAACCTCGCCGAGGGCCGCTACACCGTCTATGCCGCGCAGTGCCTCTCCCCGGCGCCCGACCGCCGGGTCTGGGTGGAGCCACAGTTCCTCGGCGGGACCGATCAGGTCGAGGCGGCGTCGTGGGTCGAGGTGGACGCCGGCCGCACCGTCGACGTCGGCACCATCTCCTTGCACCGCGCGGGGCTGGAGACCTGGCCGGAGCCGTCCTAGCAGCGTGCTTGGGAATGCCCGGGCTCCTCCGCCGGTTGTCTGCTGCAGGCCATACCTCGACCTGCCCAGGAGACGTGCATGACGGACATCCGCCGGATGGCGATGATCAGCCTGCACACCTCGCCCCTCGACCAGCCCGGCACGGGCGACGCCGGCGGCATGAACGTCTACGTCGTCGAGGTCGCGCGCCGGCTCGCGGCCCGCGGGATCGAGGTCGACATCTTCACGCGCGCGACCAGCAGCCTCCTCGACCCGGTCGTGCCGCTGGCCGACCCCTCGACGGGCTCGGTGGGGCCCGGCGTACAGGTGATCAACGTGCACGCCGGCCCGTTCGAGGGCCTGACCAAGGACGAGCTGCCGGGTCAGCTGTGCGTGTTCGCCCGCGAGGTGCTGCGGGCCGAGGCGGCACAGCCCCTCGGCCACTACGACATCGTCCACTCCCACTACTGGCTCTCCGGCCAGGTCGGCGCGCTCGCCCGCGACCGCTGGGGCGTTCCGCTCGTGCACTCGATGCACACCATGGCGAAGGTCAAGAACGAGGCGCTCGCCGAGGGCGACAAGCCTGAGCCGGCCGCGCGCGTGATCGGGGAGGAACAGGTCGTCGAGGCCGCCGACGTGCTCCTGGCCAACACCGACCTCGAGGCGAAACAGCTGATCAACCTGTACGACGCCGAGCCCGCGCGGGTCGAGGTCGTCCATCCGGGCGTCGACACCACGCTCTTCCTGCCGCAGGACCAGGCAGCCGCCCGAGCTGCCCGCGGGATCCCGGCCGATGCGCTGGTGCTCCTGTTCGCGGGTCGGATCCAGCCGCTCAAGGCGCCCGACGTGCTGCTCCAGGCGACGGCCGAGCTGCTGCGGCTGCGGCCCGAGCTGCGCAGCCGACTGGTCGTGCCGATCGTGGGCGGCCCGTCGGGCAGCGGCCTCGAGCGCCCGACCGCGCTCGCCAACCTCGCCGACCAGCTCGGCATCTCCGACGTGGTCAGGTTCGTGCCGCCGGTGCCCCAGCACGAGCTCGCGGGCTGGTACTCCGCAGCCACTCTCGTCGCCGTGCCGTCCTACAACGAGTCGTTCGGCCTGGTCGCCGTGGAGGCGCAGGCATCCGGCGCCCCGGTCGTCGCCGCGGCTGTCGGAGGCCTGACCACCGTCGTGCGCCACGGCCACAGTGGCCTGCTGGTCGACACCCACGACCCGGTCGACTGGGCGCGCGCGCTCGAGCCGGTCGTCCTCGATCCGGCGTACCGTGACCGGCTCGCTGCGGGGGCGGTCGAGCAGGCCCGGCTGTTCTCGTGGGATGCCACGGCGGCCCAGACCCTCGAGGTCTACCAGCGCGCGGACTCGTTCATGCGAGAGGCCGTGGCGGGCTGATTAGGGTGAGCGCTGTGGACCAGCAGCCCGCCGACGTCATCCGGCAGCACCTCGCCGAGTCAGAGATCGAGTACGACGAGCCTGAGCCGGGCATCTTCACCTTCTCCCTGCCGGGTGAGCGCAAGCAGCAGACGCCGGTCCGGCTCGACATCGGCCCGCACGCGCTGGGGGTGCACGCGTTCGTGTGCCGCCGGCCGGACGAGGAGTTCGAGCGGGTCTACCGCTGGCTGCTCGAGCGGAACATGCGGATGTACGCCGTCGCCTTCGGTCTCGACCACCACGGCGACATCTACCTCGACGCCCGGTTGCCCCTGTCGATGATCGACCCCGACGAGCTGGACCGGCTGCTCGGCTCGGTGCTGACCTACGCCGACGAGTCGTTCAACAGCATCCTCGAGCTCGGCTTCGAGTCCTCCATCCGCAAGGAGTGGGAGTGGCGCGTCTCCCGGGGCGAGTCCACCCGCAACCTCGAGGCGTTCCGGGGCTGGCTGGAGGCCAACGGTGGCGCCGCGGCCGGTAACGAGGACAGGGCCGACGACGCAGAAGCGGGGCCGTGACCCGAAGTCACGACCCCGCCCCGGTTGCTACGACGCGATCAGCAGTTGCCAGGTGCCGCAGCGCACGCGGCGTTGTAGAGGTTGGTCCAAGGCGTGCTCAGCTCAGACGCGCCCTCGATCAGGGAGGCGCCGTTGTCGAGGTAGATGTAGGACGTGACGCCCACCACCGCGTTGCGGGTTCGGAAGACGCCCTGCGGCGGCGCACTCGCGGCGTTGCCGAAGTTCTCCAGCCAGGGGCCACCGCTCGAGCCGCCGGTCATGTCCGAGCCGTACTCGAACACGTCGGGCACCGTCGAACCCGGAGGCGTCCGGTGGTCGCTCGAGTCGACGCGCTGCATGATGTTGCAGGAGTCGAAGTTGCACGGGTAGCCGAGCATCGTCACGTGGGTGTCGAACAGGTGGTCGTTGGCAAACGTGTACTTGCCCGCCTTGCCGGCGAGCTTGAAGATCGTGCCGCCGAAGGACTGGTCGTTGAAGACGATGGTCGCGTAGTCGGTGGCATTGGGCAGCGAGCCGTTGGTGGTGTCCCAGTTCAACGGGATCTGGGCCCGGTTCCAGGTCCACGTCCCGTAGGGACGCTGCTTTGCCAGCGTGGTCTGCGCACCGTCGTAGGCCGGGACGAAGACGAAGTTGGTGTAGTACGCGTTGCCACTGTGGATGCAGTGGGCGGCCGTGATGACGACCCGCTTGGCGATGACGCTGGCGGAACAGACGAAGTCACCGACGCCGGGCTGGGTGAAGAAGAGCTTGCCGGTCGTCCGGTAGGGAAGCGCGGTGTTGGCCTTCCGCGGCGTGATCTGCGACCGGGCGAAGTCGAGGTTGGCGGTGCCCGCAGACGCGGAATGTGCGTCGGTCCGGGTCATCACGAGCGCCTCGGCCGCCCGCGTCTTCGCCTTGGTCCAGTAGGCGACGGTGGCTTCCGGATTCTTGTTGATGGCGGGTGCGGCGGCCTCTGCGGGCACAGCCGCGACCGGCAGCGAGCGCTCGGACGGCTTTGCCGAGGCGCCGCTCGTGAGGTTCGCGCTCAGCTGGGAGAAGGTGACGATCGCGCCGAGTGTGACGACGGCCGCCGTGAAAGGTAGCAGCCGCTGCTTCAGCGTGCTGCGTTGCGGGTCTGGCATTGCTGTCCCCTAGAGCAGTCCCCGATGGAGGTCGGGAGGTTGGTCGCACTCACTGTGGGTGCGGGGCGAAGGAGGTCGCTGTCCGGGGTTGATACTCGTCCTGATGCGCCGCTTGCACATTCACCGAATGGATGAAATCAGGGCACTTTCCGCCGGGACCTTCGTCAAGCGGGTGCCGGCTCCTTCGCCGCTTCAGCCGCCGCACGCTGCGTCGGGGTGCGGCGCGCGATGGCGACGCCGACGAGCGCGAGCACGCCTCCGACGTACGCCACCGGGGGCGGCGTCTCGCCGAGGAAGACCAGGGCCATGACGATCGTCAGCGGGGGCACCAGGTAGGTCGTGATGCCGAGGGAGGAAGCGGTCATGTGCCGCAGGGCGTAGGCGTACGTCGTGAACGCGACCGCCGTCGGGAACACTCCGAGGTAGACCAGCCAGAGCACCGACGAGACGGGTGCTTCGGCTGCCTCGGCCACCAGGGTCGGGCCGAACGGCAGGCAGGTCAGCGAGCCGACGATGCAGGCCAGCCAGGTGACGTGGACGGCCGACAGGTCGGTGAGCAACGGCTTCTGCAGCACCAGGCTCACCGAGTAGGTCACCGCGGAGACCACGCAGAGCAGTGCGCCGAGCAGCATCTTGTCGGCGTCGACGTCGCTGTCGCCGTTGCCGGACAACCCGATGAGAGCGACGCCGGCGAAGGCGACGACCAGGCCGATGACCAGCGGCGCCGTGAACCGCTCGCCGAGGAACGAGACCGCGAGCACGGCCACGAGCACGGGGGAGACCTGGAGGAGCATCGCCGCGGTGCCGGCGTCGACCCAGACCTCGCCCTGGTTGAGCGCGAGGTGGTAGATCGAGAACCACAAGATCCCGATGACCACGATCGACACCCACTGACGCCGGCTCGGTCGCGGCAGCCCGTGGCGCAGCGCCAGGAACGTCAGCGCGACCGCCGCCACGCCGATCCGCGCCAGCGTCAGCGGCCCGGCGGAGAAGTCGTGGGCGAGGTGGCGGATCGCGACGAACGCCGAGGCCCAGAAGACCAAGGTCGTCGCGACCGCGAGGACAGGGAGCACCGGGCGGGACTGCACGCGACGAACGTACGGGTCGCCGGCGACATCCGTCGCGCGGTTTTCGGACAGGGCGCCGCGAGATCCCGCCTGCCGTGGATGCGGCGCTCCTTCGTCTCGTCGCCCTCAGACGTCGAGCTTGTAGCCGAGCCCCCGCACGGTGACGAGGTACTTGGGCTCGCTCGGCTCGGGCTCGAGCTTGGCGCGGAGCCGCTTCACGTGGACGTCGAGCGTCTTGGTGTCGCCGACGTAGTCGGAGCCCCAGACCCGGTCGATGAGCTGACCGCGGGTGAGCACCCGGCCGGGGTTGCGCAGGAACATCTCGAGGAGCTCGAACTCCTTGAGCGGCAGCCGCTGCTCGGTGCCGTCGACGGTCACGACGTGCCGCTCGACGTCCATCCGGACGGGTCCGGCCTCGAGGGTGTCGGGCAGCAGGTCGGGCTCGTGGCCGCGGCGCTGCACCGCGCGGATCCGGGCGACGAGCTCGCGGGGGGAGTACGGCTTGGTGACGTAGTCGTCCGCGCCGAGCTCGAGCGCGACCACCTTGTCGACCTCGTCGTCCTTCGCGCTGACGACGATGATCGGCACGTGGGAGGTCTGCCGGATGGTGCGGCACACCTCCGTGCCGGGGATGCCCGGGAGCATCAGGTCCAGCAGCACGATGTCGGCGCCGTTGCGGTCGAACTCGGTGAGCGCCGCAGGGCCGTCGGCAGCGATCGCCACCTCGAAGCCTTCCTTGCGGAGCATGTAGGCGAGTGCGTCGCTGTAGCTCTCTTCGTCCTCGACGACGAGTACCCGGGTCACGCGGGGTCCCCGCTGAATTGTTCGCCGGAGGAGCGAAGCGGAGGAGGCGAAGAATTCTGTGGGGTGCTCATGGGCGTTCCTCCTGATCATCTGGGCGGTCCGCCGCACCGGCGACGCGCGCCAGCTCGGGGGCCGTCTCGGCGACGGGGAGCCTGGGCAGCTCCGCGTCGTACGCCGCATGGTGGGGGAGGGCGAGGGTGAATGTCGACCCCTGCCCCTCCACCGACCACACGCGTACGTCGCCGCCATGGGTGGCGGCGACGTGCTTCACGATCGACAGGCCGAGCCCGGTGCCGCCCGTCGAGCGGTGCCGGGCAGGGTCGACGCGGTAGAACCGCTCGAAGATCCGGTCGATCTCGTCCTTGGGGATGCCGATGTCCTGGTCGACCACGGAGATCTCGACGTACCCGTCGACGATCTTGGTCGTGACCAGGACCTTCGCGCCGGGGTCGGAGTAGTGGACGGCGTTCGCGACCAGGTTGGCGACGGCGGCGGTGACCTGCTCCTCGTTCCCGAGTACGCCGATCCCGGGCTGGCCCTCGACCAGCACCTTGATGTCCTTGGCGCCGGCGTCCATGGCGCTGGTGTCGACGGCCACGGAGATCACCTCGTCGAGCTCGACCGGCTCCGGTGACTCGAGCGGCTCGTCGCCCTGGAGCCGCGAGAGCTCGATGACCTGCTGGACCAGGTGGGCCAACCGGTCGCTCTCGGTCAGCATCCGATTGGCGAACCGGTGCACCGCCTCCGGGTCGTCGGAGGCGTCCTGGACGGCCTCCGCCAGCAGCTTGATGGCGCCCACGGGCGTCTTCAGCTCGTGGCTCACGTTGGCGACGAAGTCGCGTCGTACGGCCTCGATCCGGCGTTCGCGGGTGCGGTCCTCCACGAGGGCGAGCACCAACCGGGATCCGAGCGGCGCCACCCGAGCGCTGACGTTGCGCGGCGGGCCGGACTGCCGGTTCACGATCAGCTCGGTCTCGCGGATCTGCCCGTCGCGCCGGACCTCTCGTACCAGGGTGCTGAGCTCCTCCGACACCAGGCTGGAGCCGCGGACGAACCCCATGGCGAACGCCGGGGCGGACGCCTTGACCACGACGTCGTGGTCATCGACGACGACCGCGCTGCTGCGCAGGACCGAGAGCACGGTGGCGACCCCGGGTGGCACCAACGGCTCCTCCGCCGGCGACCTCTGGTGCTGCTGGCGGTCGGAGATCAGCCAGGCGAGGACCGCTCCGCCCGCCACGAGGGAACCGAGCAGCCCGGCAAGGAGCGCCTGCGTCGTCGGATCCACGTTTTCGATGGTACGGCGACGAACGGTTCGGCTCGTGAATCGTGGACGGCGGTCAACCGAGAAGTTCACTGCCCGTTCACCGTGACCCCCCGAACGGACAACTCGCCGCTCTACGCTGGTGACATGCGCGAGGCCTACCACGACCAGCTCGACTCGATCTTCGACGACCTCGGCGGCATCTGCCGGCGCGTCCAGGCCGCGGTCGGGCTCGCCACCCAAGCCCTGATGACCGGTGACGCCGCCCTCGCGGAGCGGGTGATCAGCGAGGACATCGAGATCGACCGCGCCCGTGTGCGGGTGGAGGAGTCCGGGTTCAGCCTGCTCTCGCTGCAGCAGCCGGTCGCCGGGGACCTGCGCACGATCGTGGCCGCGCTGCGGATGGTGAGCGAGCTCGAGCGGATGGGCGACCTCTCGGTCCACGTCGCGAAGGTGGCCCGGCTGCGGGTGCCCGACATCGCGGTGCCGGAGGACGTCCGGCCGACGATCGAGCAGATGGCGACGGTCGCCGAGGACATGGTGTCCCGCGTGTGCGACGTGATTATCAGCCGCGACGTCGAGGCCGCGATCGCGCTCGGCAAGGACGACGAGGAGATGGACGGGCTGCGCCGCCGCAGCTTCTCCGAGCTGCTCTCCGACGACTGGAGCCACGGCGTCGAGGCCGCCGTCGACATCGCGCTGCTGGGCCGCTACTACGAGCGGATCGCCGACCACGCCGTGTCGATCGCCAATCGCGTGATCTTCGTGGTGACCGGGCACAACCCGGCCGCGCTCGCCGAGCAGTAGGAGCGGTCAGCGACCCTGGTTCGCCACCGCAGCGGCCGCGGCTGCGGCGGCCTCGGGGTCGAGGTACTGCCCGCCCTCGGTGACCGGCTCGAGCGTGCCCTCGTCGAGCTCGTAGACCAGCGGCATGCCGGTCGGGATGTTGAGCCCGGCGATGTCGGCGTCGCTGATCTGGTCGAGGTGCTTCACGATCGCGCGCAGGCTGTTGCCGTGGGCGGCGACGAGCACGGTGTGCCCGGCGCGCAGGTCGGGGACGATGCCGCCGTCCCAGTAGGGGAGCAGGCGCTCGATGACGTCCTTGAGGCACTCGGTGCGGGGCATCTCGTCGGCCCCGTCACGAGTCAGGTCGGCGTACCGGGGGTCGCCCACCTGTGAGAACCGGTCGTCGTCAGCGAGTGGCGGCGGGGGCACGTCGAAGGAGCGGCGCCAGAGCATGAACTGCTCCTCGCCGTACTCAGCGCGGACCTGCGCCTTGTCCTTGCCCTGGAGCGCGCCGTAGTGGCGCTCGTTGAGGCGCCAGGACCGGCGTACCGGGATCCAGTGGCGGTCGGCGGCGTCGAGGGCCAGCGTGGCGGTGTTGATGGCGCGGCGCTGGAGGCTGGTGTGGACGACGGTCGGCAGCAGTCCGGCCTCGACCAGCTGCTCGCCGCCACGGACGGCCTCGGCCCGGCCCTTCTCGGTCAGGGCCACGTCGACCCAGCCGGTGAAGAGGTTCTTGGCGTTCCACTCGCTCTCGCCGTGGCGGAGCAGGATCAGCGTGTGGGTCATGGCAGTTCCCTCATGCTCGGGCGGTGCGGGCTCAGTGCCCGCCCTCCTCCTCGGGGGCCTCGGTGGCGTGTTCGCAGAGGTAGGTGCCGTCGGCCTCCTCGTCGTGCGCCTCTGCGTCGGTCTCCTCGGGAGCGGCCGGCTCCTCGCCCTCGGCCTCGGGGATCTCGATGTCGGCGTACTGGCCGCACGCCTTGACCACGGGCACCTCGAGGGTGACGACCTCGTTGGTGGAGAAGGCGTAGGTGAGCGAGACGAAGTCGCCCGCGGCGAACTCGCCCTCGAGGAGGATCGGCTCGGCGGCGTCGCTCGCGAGGTTGAGGCTCTCGTTCGGCCCGACCTCGATCTGCGGGAGCTGTCCGCCGACCGGCGCGGCCTCGCCCTCGACGCTGGTGAGCGACGCCGGGGTGTCGGCGTCGATGTCGTTGTAGACGAAGGTGCCGATGAGCCGGCCGTGGCCGTCGCTCGCGGCGAGCACCCGCGCGCCCAGCACGTCGACGTCCGCGTCGCGGTTGTTGACGCCGGCGGCGATCGTGTTGACCCGATCGGTCGGGTAGTCGAAGCCGCAGGACGTCAGCGCGGCACCCAGGGGCAGCAGCACCGCGACGAGCGTCGCGGTCGGGCGTCGGTGGAGCATTCGGCGGGCCTCCGCAGGTGATCGGTGGTCACGGAAAAGGGCGCTCACGAGGAGCGGGGTCACTCTAGTGCCTCCCGGGCGGGGTGGGCCGGGCCGGTCCGCCCACCGGGGCGCTCAGGACTGGGAGAGGCCGACCTTGGCGCCGAAGTACGCCAGGAGCGCGACGATGACGACTGTGTAGAGGGTCGAGAGCGCCAGCAGCCGGGTGGCCCCGAGCTTGAGGCCCAGCTTGAGGGGGAGGTAGGTCCATCCGTCCTCGTGGTCGGCCACCAGGCCCCAGACGGCTCGCATGAAGTGCACGCCGATGCCGAGCAGCGCGGCGAGGACGGTGATCACCGTCTCCGGCGGCTCTCCGACGGCCTGACCGCCCCACCCGCCATAGGAGACGTACGCCGGAAGCAGGCCGTAGGAGATCGCCCATGGGACCCACGAGAGGAAGCCGGTGCGCAGGATGACGTTGCCGAGCAGACCGACACAGAGCGACACCAGGTAGATAGCGCAGGCGGTCCAACCGGTCGTGACCGCCAGCGGGACCAGGATCAGGCCCGCCACGACGATGGCGTACCAGGCGGCGCCGGGGTCGAGCCGCCCGTCGGCGATCGGCTTCCCGGGCGTGTCGTGGGCAGCGTCGCGCTCCCGGTCGACGATGTCGTTGTGCAGGCCGAGGATGCTCTGCCCGACCAGCACGGTCAGGAGCACGACGGCTGACTCCTTCGCGGGGCGGCCGGCCAGGGCCGCGACCCCGCCGACGGCGAGCGCGGTGACGATCGCCTGCTTGGCATGGGCCGCCTGGAGCAGCAGCAGCGGCGTCCACTGCAGGGAGGCGAAGAACCCGCGGGACCTGGGCTCGTCGTGGGCGGGGCCGTCCTCAACGAGCTCCCCGTCGTCGACGAGCTGCCCGTCCTCGTCGTACTCCTCGCCGTACTCCGCGTCGTACTCCTGGCCGTACTCCTCGTCGTACTCCGCGTCGTCCTCGTCCTCGGCGACGTGCGTCTCGCCGGCGCCGTCGGTCTCACCGACCTCGTCGGTCTGGACGTCGTCGTCGACGTCGTCGAGGGCGCCCTCGTCGCGGTCCACTCCCATGGCGAGCAGTATTGACCACGTGCCCGCGCCGTGCAGGCGGTCGGGTGGAGTGTCGTTCCCCGATTCGCGGCGCGACCTGCTGCTGTGAGGTTGCCCACCACACGAGGGGGCGTCTGTCAAGACTGCGATTGCGCCCCTGACCTGCGCAAACGCTTTCTGAGGAGAGCCTGGGTCGTGGTAAGATAGCCGCCTAGGAAGGGGTTCATCACATATGACTTTCACCGTCGGCGAAACGGTCGTCTACCCCAATCACGGGGCCGCTGTCATCGAGGACATCGAGATGCGGACAATCAAGGGGGAGGAGCGGCAGTACCTCGTACTTCGGATCGTAGCCCAGCAGGATCTGGTGGTTCGGGTGCCCGCCTGCAACCTGGATCTGGTCGGAGTTCGCGACGTCGTCGACAAGGAGGGCCTGGACCGCGTGTTCGGTGTCCTTCGTGCCGAGCACGTCGAGGAGCCCACCAACTGGTCGCGCCGTTACAAGGCCAATCTCGAGAAGCTGCACAGCGGCGACGTCATGAAGGTCGCCGAGGTCGTCCGCGACCTGTGGCGCCGCGAGCGTGACCGTGGTCTCTCCGCAGGCGAGAAGAGAATGCTCGCCAAGGCGCGGCAGATCCTCGTCTCCGAGCTGGCGCTGGCCGAGCACACCAACGAGGACAAGGCAGAGACCATCCTCGACGAGGTCCTCGCGAGCTGACGCTCCGTCGAACGCACGATGCCCCCGCCCGCCAGGGCGGGGGCATCGACCCTTTTCGGTCGCCCCTACGGTGTTGCTCGTGAGCCCGGAGCCGTACGACGACGAGACCGGTGAGGCGCCGCGCCCGATGGGCCTCGTCGTCGACGAGGAGCGTGGGTCGCTCCCCTATCACCTGGTGCACGGCGAGGCGCTGGTCGCGGCCGCCGCCTGGTCGATGCAGGAGGCCGGTGCCGACCTGGTCGACGTGACCGTGCCGTGGTCGGTCGTCACCGAGCTCGGACGGCCGCTGGTGCTGCACGACCCGCTCTGCCCGATGACTCCACCGGACTTCATCGCGGAGTGCGTGCGGGTCGCCGCCGCCCGCGACGCCGTGACGGTCGGCGTCCGACCGGTCACCGACACCGTCAAGCAGGTCGCGGAGGGCCTCCTGCGTGGGACCGTCGACCGCGACGGGCTGGTCGCCGTGTGCTCGCCGATCGTGCTGCCGGCACGCGTGGTCGCGGAGCTGGCGGAGCTGCCCGCGACCGACTTCGTCGCGCTGGTGACGAGCCTGCGGGCGTCGTACGACGTGGTCCTGGTCGACGCCCCGCCCGCGGCCCGCCGCGTCGCCTCCGACGAGGACCTCCGGGTCCTCGAGGCCCTCACCGAACCCCGCTGACCCCGCCGAAGTGTCAAGCCTGGTCGCTCGAGGTGTCGAACCTTGACACTTCGGCGGACTAGCGGGGGGTGCCGAGCCGGGATGCGGTGACGAGGTCCTCGGCGTAGGTGATCTTGAGGTTCGCCGGTCCGGCGGGCACGGGCAGGATCGGCAGGTCCGGGTGGTAGCGCTCGAGGCAGGCGGCGGTGTCGGTGCCCTCGAACCCGTCGCGTCGCGCCGACCGGTAGGCCTCGAGCAAGGGGCCGGCGCGGAACGCCTGCGGCGTCTGGACGCCGACGAGCTCGCCGGCCGGGAGGTCTCCGCCCGGATCGCGGGGGAGAAGGCCAGCCAGCTGCACGGTCGGTACGGCGCCCCCGTCCGCCCGGGCGCCCGAGATCACCTGCTCGAACAGGCCGGTCGGGGCCAGGGCACGGGCACCGTCGTGGACGACGACGACGTCGATCTCGCCCCGCTCGATCCGCGCGGCGAGCACGTCGAGTGCCGCCTGCTCGGAGGCGTGGCGCGTCGCCCCGCCCGGCACGAGCAGCAGGTCGCGGTCGCCGAGGTGCGGGGTGACGGCCGCCCCGACCGCGTCCTCCTCGCCCGGACGGCAGACCAGGACGACGGGGTCGACGCCGGTCAGCTCCAGCACGGTGCACACGGAGTACGCCAGCACCGCCATGCCGTCGAGATCGATGAGCACCTTGTTGACCTCGCCGCCGACGCGGGAGCCGCTCCCGGCGGCGAGGATCACCACGGCAGCGGTGGCTTCGGTCACGGGCCCACCCTAACGACACGGTCGCGGCGGGTGAGCAAGCGTTTTCATTGCTGTTACATGGCGAAACGACGGCGTGAACACTCCACACCTACGTTCGGCGCATGGCTCCGCGGACCGTAGGCGTCGACGAGTGGCAGCCGGTGTGCCGGATCGTCGAGCTCGAGGTCGATCGCGGGGTCACCGCACTGGTCCACGGGCAGGCCATCGCGATCTTCCGCACCGGCGACGACGTGGTCTACGCGCTCGGCAACCACGACCCGTTCGCGCGGGCGGCCACGGGCGGCATCGCCAAGGGGATCGTGGGTCGTCGGGGCGACGTACCGTTCGTGGCGTCGCCCGCCCACAAGCACGGCTTCGACCTGCGGACCGGCCGGTGCCTGGACGACGGGCACGTCTCGGTGCCGGCCTACGCGGTCAAGGTCGTCGAAGGCGTGGTCATGATCGGCCACCGCATCGCCAGCGTCGCCTGAGCGGGCTGAGCGGGCTGAGCGGCTGGGCGGTCTGGTCAGCGGGTGGCGCGGTCGCGGTGCGCGACGTCGCTCAGCGCGCGATCGACGAGGGCGCCCAGCTCGTCGGTGACCAGGCCGGGCCGCTCGAAGGGCAGGTAGTGGCCCGCGTCGGGTGCGACCAGCAGCCGTGCGCCACGGATGCCCTGGGCGAGCTTGGCGGCGTGGTCGGGAGGCGTCAGCTTGTCGCGGCTGCCGACCAGCACCGCGGTCGGGACGTCGTCGAACGCGCTCAGGTTGCCGACCCGGTCGTGCAGCATCATGTCCTTGAAGAAGCCGAACATGGTCTCCGGTGAGCAGTTGATGAGCTGGTCGACGACGTGACCGATGTCGCGGGGGCGCTGGGGACGGCCGAAGAGGATCCGTCGGACGATCTGCCGCTCGATCACGGGGAACCGCTGACGCTTCGTCCGGCTGAGCAACCGGGCCCGGGTGGCGAGGACGAACGGCAGCCGGTCCCGCAGGAAGGGCCCCGTCTCGGGCAGGCCCAGCGTGACCGACCGGAGGTCGCCGCACGAGGTCGAGACCAGCACCAGACCGACGATCCGGGGCATCAGGTCGGGACGCTCCTCGGGGATCGCGGTGATGGCCATGCCGCCCACCGAGTGGCCGGCGATGACGAGCGGCCCGTCGGGCGCCACCGCGTCGACGACCTGGCCCAGGTCGCGCGCCAGGTGGGGGATCGTGCAGTCGGCCTCGACGGCATGGTCGGACCGACCGTGGCCACGGTGGTCCCAGGTGACGATCCGGATCCGGTGGCCGTAGCGGGAGAGCAGGTCCCGCACCTGGTAGTGCCAGTCGGACTCGTCCGCTGTCCAGCAGTGCGAGAGCAGCACGGTCACGGGTGCGTCGTCGGGCCCGTGGACGGACACGTGCAGGCGCAGTCCGTCCTCGGTGCTCACGGTGTGGTCGGTCACGGGGCGTCCTCGTCCACGGGGTCGAGAGGTACGGCGTGCACCAGCGCGGTCGCGATCGCCGCCACACCCTCACCCCGGCCGGTCAGGCCGAGCCCGTCGGTCGTGGTCGCCGACACCGACACCGGGGCACCGACTGCTTCCGAGAGCGCGGCCTCGGCATCCGTCCGGCGGCTGCCGACCCGTGGCCGGTTGCCGATCACCTGGACGGCGACGTTGCCGACCGCGAAGCCCGCCGCCCGGACCCGACGCGCGGTCTCGCCGAGCAGCGCGACCCCGGCGGCGCCCGCCCAGGCCGGGTCCGCCGTACCGAAGTTGCTGCCGAGGTCGCCGAGCCCGGCGGCCGCCAGCAAGGCGTCACAGGCGGCGTGCGCGGCGACATCGGCGTCGGAGTGACCCTCGAGCGTCTGCTCCTCGTCGGGCCAGCTGAGCCCCGCCAGCTGCATCGGCGGATCGTCGGTCGCCCGCGGCACCAGACGGTGGACGTCCGTGCCGATGCCGGTCCGGATCGAGCCCGGTGGGGGCGGTTGGTTCACGCGCCGATCATGCCTGAGTCACAATCAACGTGTGAGGACGTCCCGAAGTTGGTGGTGGCTGTCCGGCGTCTTCGTCGGTGCCCTCGGCCTGGCCATCAGCTATCTGGTCGCCGGAGTGCTCAGGATCCGCGAGTCTCCCGCCGTCGCCGTGGCCGAAGGCGTCATCGACCTGACGCCCGGACCGATCGCGGAGTGGGCGATCCAGACGTTCGGCACCCGCGACAAGCAGGTCCTGCTGCTCGGGATGTTCGTCATCCTCACGATCGTCTTCGGCGTCCTCGGGAGGCTGGCTCGCTCGCGCTGGTGGGTCACCGTGGCCGGCTTCGCCGTCCTCGGAGTCATCGCGGGGATCGCGGTGGTCGCCAAGCCGGGCTTCACCGGGGTCGACCTGGTGCCGGTGTTCGCCGGGTTCCTGACCTGGATGGTCGGCCTCGCCGTGATCACCGGGTGGCTGCGCCGCTGGGAGCTGGTCGAGGCGTCCGACGACGCGGCGACCGATCCGACCCACAGCCGGCGCGGGTTCTTCGTGGCGGCCGGTGCTGTCGGCGGGATCGCCGTCCTGTCGGCGATCCTCGGCAAGCTCTTCGGCAACACGCGCGAGCAGGTCGAGCGGGACCGCCGGCTGCTGCGGGTGGAGGGCGTGTCCAAGCCGACGCTGCCGCGCGGCGTGAAGGTGGACGTCGACGGAGTGGCGCCGTGGCAGACGTCGGCCGACGACTTCTACCTGATCGACACGGCGATCCTGAAGCCCAACATCCGGCCGAAGGACTGGGAGCTCAGGATCCACGGCCGGGTGGAGCGCGAGCTGACCCTGACCTACGACGATCTGGCCGACCGTGAGGTCGCCGAGGACTGGATCACCCTCAACTGCGTCTCCAATGAGGTCGGCGGCGACCTGATCGGCAACGCCTGGTGGAGCGGGGTCCGGCTGGCGGCGATCCTCGAGGAGGCCGGACTGGATCCCGACGCGGACGCCGTCCTGCAGACCTCCGAGGACGGCTGGACCTGTGGCACCCCGCTGTCCGCGATCATGGACGGGCGCAACGCGATGCTGGCGCTCTTCATGAACGGTGAGGCGCTCACGGTCGAGCACGGCTTCCCGGTCCGGACGATCGTGCCCGGGCTCTACGGCTACGTCTCGGCCTGCAAGTGGGTCGTCGACATGGAGGTGACCACCTTCGACTCGATCGAGGCCTACTGGACCGGCAAGGGCTGGTCGGAGATGGGTCCGGTCAAGCTGTCGTCGCGGATCGACGTGCCGGACAACGGCGCCAACGTACCCACCGGCACCCTTGTCTGCGCCGGTGCCGCCTGGAAGCAGCACACGGGCATCGAGGGCGTCGAGGTGTCGCTCGACGGCGGATCCTGGACGGCGGCGACCCTCGCCCGGGTGCCCAACGACGACACGTGGGTGCAGTGGCGGGCCGAGCTCGACGTCGGCGAGGGCGACCACGACCTGCGGGTCCGCGCGATCGGCGCGGACGGCGAGGTGCAGACCGGCGTCGAGACCGGGGTCCTGCCCGACGGCGCCACGGGGTGGCACTCCATCGAGTTCTCCGCGTCATGACGGCACCCCACGAAGGGCCGGCGGACTTCGCCGGGCTCGCCGGCGGAGCCTTGGTCGTGGGCGGCTCGGGTGGCATCGGTCGCTGCGTCGCCGAGATGCTGGTCGAGCGCGGCGCCCGGGTGGCCGTGACGCACCGGACCCGCCCGTCGCAGGTGGGCGAGGCGTCGTACGCCGTCGACCTGAACGACCGGCGTGAGGTCGGCCGGGTGCTCGACCAGGCCGTTGCGGACCTCCGCGGCCTGCACACGGTCGTCTACGCGGCGGGCCCGCACGTGCCGATGGTCCACCTGTCGCGCGTCGAGCCGGACACGATGGCCGACCAGCTCGCCGTCGACGCCGGCGGGTTCTTCGCGGTCGCCTTCGCGGCGTTGCCGGCCCTGCGCGCGTCGGCCGGCTCGCTGGTCGCGGTGACGACGGCCGCCACCGCCCGGTTCCCCATCCGCGACGGCCTGTCGTCGGCGCCGAAGGCCGCGGTCGAGGCGATGGTGCGGGGACTGGCGGTCGAGGAAGGACGGTTCGGCGTACGGGTCAACGCGGTCGGTCCCGGCATGCTGACCGACGGCATGGCAGAGCGGTTGATCACCTCGGGCGAGCTGAGCGACGAGGCCCTCGAGATCACCCGGCGCAACATCCCGCTGCGCCGCTTCGGCTCCGCCCGCGACGTCGCCGAGGCCGTCTGCTTCCTCGCCTCCCCCCGTGCCGCCTTCATCAGCGGCCAGAAGCTCGACGTCGACGGCGGCTGGGGCGCCTAGCTCTCGGCGAGCTACCGACTACCAGTTGGTGGCTCGAGCGGGCGCGGGGAGCGGGTGCGCCGGGTCGGTGATGACGTAGGTCAGGCCGCCGGAGGCCTCGAGCCAGAGCCGCTCGAGCTGCCCGCGGGGATAGGAACGCCGGACCCCGCGGCGCGTGTCCGAAGCCGGGTCGTTGACGACCACGTTGCCGTTGTCGCGGACCCCGACGATCACCAGCAGGTGGCCGTCGGACGAGCTGATCGGGGCGCCGTCGAGCTCACCCGGCCCGAACGCGATCGACACCACCAGCGGGATCCCGGCCGCGATGAACCGCTCGGCCTCGCGGATCGAGCGGAGCCTGGTCACGAACGCCTTGCCCGCGAGCGGGGCCGCGTAGGCGGTGTTGAACGGCCAGTTGCCCGTGCCGTCGTACGCATGGTCGTAGGTCATCCGCGCCGCGTGGTCGACCCACGGGTCGGTGTGGCCGGCGGCCACCCAGGAGTAGCGCCGCGGTGGTGGCAGCCGGTCGTAGTAGCCGAGCACCATGGAGGTGGACGTCGGCGAGCACCAGGCCTCGCCGCCGCCGCCCCACTGCGGGTAGTGGCCGCTGTGCGCCATCTGCGAGTAGCGGGGCACGGGCAGGACGACGCCCCGCGCAGGGCCCGGCGCCGACGTGGCCCCGGCGGACGCCGGCACGCGGGAGGTCATCGCGGTCGCGAGGTCCAGGCTCGGCCGGTACGACGCGCCGGCCCGCCGCGCGAGCGAGACCCTGATCTGGAAGGCCGGCAGGCCGGACGTGCGCCAGGTGTCGACCGCGACCCGGGTGCCGTCGTCGTCCTGGCCCGAGACGGTCGACCGCCGGAGGAACCGGTCGCTCGACGGCCACCGTCCGAGGAGGTCCCACGTCGTCCGGTCACCATCGGCCGCTCGGCCGCGGACCTGGATCGAGATCCAGCTGTCCTTCGGCGTCCTGGCCGACCAGGACGCGATCAGCTCGGTGAAGTCGTAGCCCGGTGCGACCCAGCGCGAGGTCCAGCGGGCGACGTCGTAGGACCGGCCGCCGAGCGTCGCGCCCGCCACGCCCCGGTCGAACGTCAGCCGACCCTCGCGCACCGTCGTGCCGGCGAGCGTGCCGCGCTGCCACTGCCGGGCGCTGTCCCAGCGGGTCAGGGTGATCGGCCGCTCCGTCGTGGTCGCGGCGATCGCGACCGCGGAGTCGTCCGGGCGGTCGGCTGCGCTGCACGCGCTCAGGGCGGTGCTGATGAGGAGCGCGGCGAGGCCAGCGGCGATGATCCGGCGCATGGGGCCGACGGTACGTCACATCAGTCACTTCTGTCACAGGCTGGCGACGATGCGACCACCCCCGGCGCCCCTCCCTAGACTGAGCCGGTGACGTTCAGGCTCTATGACACTGCGACCCGCGAAGTCCGGGACTTCGTGCCCCTCGAGGCGGGCAAGGCGGGTCTCTACGTGTGTGGCCTGACCGTGCAGAGCGAGCCCCACGTCGGCCACGTGCGGTCGGGGGTGAACTTCGACGTCCTGCAGCGCTGGCTGCGCCACGTCGGCTACGAGGTCACGTTCATCCGCAACATCACCGACATCGACGACAAGATCCTCCTCAAGTCCGCCGAGCAGGGCCGCCCCTGGTACAACCTCGCCTACGCGATGCACCGCGAGCTCGACAAGGCCTACGACGCGCTCAACGTGGCACCGCCGACCTACGAGCCGGCCGCGACCGGGCACGTGCCGGAGATGGTCGAGCTGATCGCCGAGCTGATCACCCGCGGGCACGCCTACGCGGCCGAGGACGGCTCCGGCGACGTGTACTTCGACGTGCGGTCCTGGCCGTCGTACGGCGAGCTCACCCATCAGGGCGTCGACGACATGGAGCCCGCGGCCGATGCCGACCCGCGCGGCAAGCGCGACCCGCGCGACTTCGCCCTGTGGAAGGGGTGGAAGAAGGAGACCGAGCCCGAGACCGCGGCCTGGCCGAGCCCGTGGGGTCCCGGCCGGCCGGGCTGGCACATCGAGTGCTCCGCGATGGCGGGCAAGTACCTCGGACCGGCGTTCGACATCCACGGCGGCGGCGTCGACCTGCGCTTCCCGCACCACGAGAACGAGCAGGCGCAGTCCCGGGCAGCGGGCCGCCCGTTCGCGACGTACTGGATGCACAACGCGTGGATCACCACCGCCGGCGAGAAGATGAGCAAGTCGCTCGGCAACTCGCTGACCATCCCGGCGGTGCTCGAGAGCTACCGCGGCATCGACCTGCGCTTCTACCTGGTCTCGGCGCACTACCGCAGCCACGTGGAGTTCTCGTTCGAGGCGCTCGCGGAGGCGGCGGCCGGGTTCGCGCGGATCGAGAGCTTCCTGGAGCGGGCAACGGGCGCGGACGCCACGTCCGGCGATGCTGCCGAGGCGCTGCCGCAGGCCTTCGTCGACGCGATGAACGACGACCTCGGCACCCCGGCCGCGGTCGCCGTGCTCTACGACACGGTGCGCGAGGGCAACCGGCGGCTGGCCGCCGGCGAGGACGCGACGACCGTCGTCGGGTCGGTCCTGGCCATGCTCGACGTGCTCGGCCTGCACCCGGCGGACCCGGCCTGGGCCGGCTCGGGCGCCTCGGCGCAGGACGACAAGCTCAGGAGCGCCGTCGACGCCCTCGTGGCCGGCCTCCTGGAGGAGCGGGCGCGGGCACGCGAGGCGAAGGACTGGGCGCGCGCGGACGCGATCCGCGACCAGATCAAGCAGGCCGGCATCGAGGTCACCGATACCTCGACCGGCCCGACATGGACGGTGAGCTAGCGACATGCCCGGCAACAGCGAGCGCCGCGGCGCGATCCGCAAGCAGAGCAAGAAGCCCACGGCCGGTTCCGGCGGGCGGGTCAAGCGCGGTCTGGAGGGCAAGGGCCCGACGCCCCGCGCGGAGGACCGGCCCTACCACAAGGCGCACAAGGCCAAGCAGGCCAAGGAGTCCGGTGCCAAGCGCGGCGGCGGCCCCCGTCGCCGTACCTCTGACGCGGAGTGGATCGCCGGCCGCAACTCCGTCGTCGAGGCGCTGCGGGAGCGGGTGCCCGTCACGTCCGTCTACGTCGCCGAGGGCGTCGAGCGCGACGGACGGATGCGCGAGGTCTTCCGGCTGGCCGCCGAGCACGGCGTCGGGCTGCTCGAGGTGAGCCGCAACGAGCTCGACCGGCTGACCAACGGCGCGGTGCACCAGGGCCTGGCGGCGAAGATCCCGGCCTACGAGTACGCCCACCCGGACGACCTGCTCGCGGCAGCCGCGGAGATGGGCGAGAAGCCGCTCATCGTGGCGCTCGACGCCGTCACCGACCCCCGCAACCTCGGCGCCATCGTCCGCAGCGCGGCGGGGTTCGGCGCCCACGGCGTGGTCATCCCGGAGCGCCGGGCAGCGTCGATGACCGCGTCGGCGTGGAAGACGTCCGCCGGCGCCGCGGCCCGGATCCCGGTCGCGCAGACCGTCAACCTGACCCGCCAGCTCAAGGCCTACCAGGATGCCGGGTGCTTCGTGATCGGCCTCGCGGCCGACGGCGACCTGAGCCTGCGGGAGCTGGTCGCCGATGCCGACCTCGCGGGTGGTCCGCTGGTCCTCGTCGTCGGGTCGGAGGGTGACGGCCTGCACCGGCTCGTGGCGGAGACGTGTGACCGGCTGGTGTCGATCCCGATGGCAGGCGTCCTCGAGTCGCTCAACGCCGGGGTGGCGGCCTCGGTCGCTCTCTACGCGATCGCCGAGTCCCGGGCGCAGCTGTAGGCCGAGGGCGGTAGACAGGGAGCATGACCCGGCTACGAGCCTGGCTTCCCGCGGCGGCGTACGTCGTCGTGTGGCTCGTCCTGTCCTCGCTCGCCGCGACCGGGTTCTTCCTCACCAGCGAGCGCACCGTCGACGTGGCGAGCCACGAAGCTCGGGTCACGGCCGACTTCAGCGGTGAGCTGATGGTGCGGACCGGCCCGGTCCTGCCCGACGCGCGCACCGACTCGGGGTCCCCGTTCGGCGTGCAGATCGAGCTCGGCAAGACCGACGCGCGCTCGGTCGAGGCGCTGACCGCGCGGTACGCCGCGATCGGCAGCAACCCGGACGTCCAGGTCGACAAGGTCGCCAGCGTCGTCCAGCAGATGGTCATCGACTCGATCGCGCGAGGGCTGGCGCTGGGGCTGGTGCCCCTCCTCGTGTGGCGGCTGCTCGGCGAGCCCCGCCGGCAGGAGATCGTCGACCACCTGCCGACCCGCCGCGGGATCGCGTTCCTCGTCGCGGTGGCCCTCGTCGTCATCGGGCTCACCACGCCGTGGCGCGACGAGACGGAGAGCAGCCGGGAGCGGTGGGTGCCGCTCGCCGACTTCCTCGGCCCCGAGGTCACGCTGCCCGAGGAGCTCGAGGACGTCGAGGTGCACGGCACGGGCGGGGGAGGGGTCCAGCGGCTGATCGCGAGCGCGATCAGCTCCTACCGCCAGGGCCGGGAGTTCTACGCCGACGCTGCGGAGGAGGCCGGCGACCTCGAGCTCCGTGAGCCCGAGGAGGGCGAGACCGTCGTACTCCTCCTGTCGGACCGGCACGACAACGTCGGCATGGACCAGGTGGCGCTGGCCGTCGCCGATCGTGGCGGCGCCGAGGCGGTCTTCAACGCCGGCGACGACACCTCGACCGGCAAGGAGTGGGAGGCGTTCTCGCTGGACTCGCTGGCAGCAACCTTCGAGGACTATCCGCGGTGGGCAGTCGCCGGCAACCACGACCACGGCACGTTCGTGCGGTCCTACCTGACCGACCTCGGCTGGACCTACTTCGACGACGAGGTGATCGACGGCCCGGGGGACACCCGGATCCTGGGTGTCGACGACCCGCGGTCGAGCGGGCTCGGCAGCTGGCGGGACGAGGGTGACCTGTCCTTCGGCGAGCTCCGGACCCGGCTCGCCGACGCGGCGTGCGAGGCCGACGAGGATGGTGACCGCGTCGACACCCTGCTCGTCCACGACGCCAACCTCGGAGACGAGGCCCTCAGCCGCGGCTGCGTCGACCTGGTCGTCGGCGGCCACACCCATGTGCAGTACGGCCCGGTTGCGGTGACGGGGGACGACGGCGAGGTCGGCTACACCTACACGGTCGGTACGGCGGGCGGCGCCGCCTACGCCATCGCCCTCGGCACCAAGCTGCGGCGGGCGGCAGGGGTGGCGCTGATCACCTATCGCGACGGGGAGCCGGCGGGCATCCAGTCGGTCACGTTGGAGACCACCGGCCGGTTCGTCGTCGACCCCTACGTCCCGCTCGACTGAGGCTCACAGGCCCGTCATGAGCTCGGTGCCCGTCGCTGGGCGAAGCCGCTCTACAGTGACTGAGGTGGGAACCAACGTGGAGCGCCTTCTGCCCAGCGACGATGCGCGCGCGCTGCTGGAGCTGACCCGGGACATCGCCGCGAAGGAGCTCGAGCCGAACGTCCACGAGGCCGAGCAGACCGGCGAGTTCCCGGCGGCGGCGTACCGGCTCCTCGGCCGGGCGGGCCTGCTCAGCCTCCCGTTCGCGGAGGAGTACGGCGGCGGTGGCCAGCCGTACGAGGTCTACCTCCAGGTCGTCGAGGAGATCGGCCGGGCCTGGCCGAGCGTCGGCGTCGGCACCAGCGTGCACAGCCTCACCGCCACGGTGGTCGCGGCGAACGGGTCGGAGGCGCTCAAGCAGGAGTGGCTGCCGCGGATGCTCGGCGGCGACTGGCTGGGCGCCTACTGCCTCTCGGAGCCCCAGGCGGGGTCCGACGTGAGCGGCATCCGCGCGGCCGCGGTCCGCGATGGCGAGGAGTACGTCGTCAACGGCACCAAGCAGTGGATCTCCAACGGCTCGTGCGCCGACTACTACATCCTCTTCGCGCGCACCGCGCCCGACCCGAAGCGGGGACTGTCCGCGTTCGTGGTGCCGGACGGCATCGCCGGCATGAGCTTCGGCGCACCCGAGAAGAAGATGGGTCTCGCCTGCGACGTCACGACCCAGGTGCTCTTCGACGACGCGCGGATCCCCGCCGCGCAGCTGATCGGCGAGGAGGGGCGCGGGATGCAGGTCGCCCTGTCCGCTCTCGACGCCGGCCGCCTCGGCATCGCGGCCGTCGCGACCGGCATCGCGCAGGCCGCACTCGAGTGCGCCGTGCAGTACTCCAAGGAGCGGATCCAGTTCGGGAGCCCGATCAGCGACAACCAGGGCCTCCAGTTCATGCTCGCCGACATGGCGGCGGACGTGGAGAGGTCGCGGGCGTCGTACCTCCACGCCGCGCGGCTCAAGGACGCCGGCCGTCCGTTCTCGCGGCAGGCGTCGGTGGCCAAGGTGACCGCGACCGACGCCGCGATGCGGGTCGCCACCGACGCTGTCCAGGTGCTCGGTGGCAACGGCTACACGCGGGAGTACCCCGTCGAGCGGCTGTTCAGGGACGCGAAGGTCACCCAGATCTTCGAGGGGACCAACCAGATCCAGCGGATGGTCATCGCGCGCGACCTCCTGCGCTGACGTGGGCCGGAGGTCCTGCGGTGCGGGCCGTCCGCGGCCCCAGCGGTAGGACGTTGTGAGCCCGGCGGGGGAGCCATCTAGGCTTTCCACCACATTCCCCGGTTGGTCTGCCGGCAGGGCCCGCCTGACTTTGAATCAGGACTAGCGACGTAGGTTCGACTCCTACCCGGGGAGCTCAGCCTGGTCGTGACTGGCCGTCGACCTGCACGAGCACTGCCGGTGCACTCGAACGCGGTCGTCGCTCGGTGACCGGGTGTAGGGACTCCGCCTCCGGGTAACTGCCGTCCCGCCGGGTCTCCTCGGTGAGCTGGGTCCCGTCGTACGAGAAGAGGCAGCGCTGTGGCTGACGTCAGCACCTCGACCCCGTCCACCGTCGACGACGAGGGTGGACTCAGGCGGTCGATCACCGGGAAGCAGTTGTTCTTCTACACGCTGGGCGATGTCCTCGGTTCGGGCATCTACGTCCTGATCGGCCTGGTCGCGGCTGCCGTCGGCGGGGCGTTCTGGATCGCCTTCGCCGTTGGCGTCAGCATTGCCACGATCACCGGCACGGCGTACGCCGAGCTCGTGACGAAGTACCCGCAGGCCGCAGGAGCCGCGCTCTACGTCAACAAGGCCTTCGGCAACAAGGCGCTGACCTTCCTGATCACGGTCTCGTTCCTCTCCGCCAGCTTCGCGGCCGCCGGGTCGCTCGCCGGCGGGTTCGCGTCCTACTTCGCGACGCTGTGGGAAGGCCCGTCGGCCCTGATGGTGATGCTCTCGTTCATCCTCGTGCTGACGGTCATCAACTTCATCGGCATCAGCGAGTCCGTCGTGGTCAACATGCTGATGGCCTTCGTCGAGATCGCGGGCCTGGTCATCGTCCTGGTCATCGCGATCTGGCACGTCGCTGAGGGCAACGCAGACTTCGGCGTCCTGACGGAGTTCGACACCGGAGGCACCAACTGGTCCCTGGCGATCCTCGCCGGAGTCGCGCTGTCCTTCTTCGCGATGACCGGCTTCGAGAACACCGCGAACGTCGCGGAGGAGACGATCGACCCGCACCGCTCCTTCCCGCGCTCCTTGATCGGCGGCATGGTCACCGCTGGGGTGATCTACGTGCTGGTCTCGATGGCGGCGGCCCTGACCGTGTCGACCGACGACCTGGCGAGCGCGGACGCCGCACTGATCGAGGTGGTCAGGAGCGGGATCCTGCCTGTGGACACCGGCTTCATGACCACCCTGTTCGCGGTGATCGCGATGATCGCGATCACCAACACGACGCTGGTGGCCGTCGTCACCCAGCCGCGCATCCTCTACGGCATGGCGAACGAGGACGTTGTCCCCGGCGTCTTCAACAAGATCCACGCCAGCCGCCGCAGCCCCTGGGTCGGACTGCTCTTCAGCGGGTTCGTGGTCTGCGCACTGCTGGTGGTCGGTGAGGTGGCGCCCCCGGTCGAGGGCACCACGATCGTGGAGCGGCTCGCGCTGGTCACCGTCGTGTTCCTGCTGTTCATCTACGCCCTGGTGATCGTGTCCTGCCTCAAGCTGCGCGGCCACGACGAGGACGAGCGGGCCTTCCGGGCCAACACCCCGCTGCTGCTGGTCGGGCTGGTCGGCAACCTGGCGATCCTGGGCTGGAGCGTGTACGACGACCCGACCTCGTTGCTCTGGTGCGCCGGCCTGGTCGGGGTGGGCGTGGTGCTGTTCCTGCTCGAGTACGCCTTCGGGAGCCGTTCCGGTCCGCCCGGCACCGAGCGTGGTGATCCAGCGGTCGCCGGTGACAAGGGGATCTGACGTGCACGTCATCGTCGCCACCGACGGGTCGAAGCAGTCGCTCGCCGCCGCCAAGCACCTCAAGTCCTTCGCCGACCCGAGGAAGGTCACCGAGATCTCCGTGATCGCTGTGGTGCGTCCGCTGGCAGCGGTCGCCTTCGCAGACGACCTCAGCCCGGCCGAGAAGCGGAAGGCCGACCACGAGGCCGGCGGGTTCCGGGCCGCGGCCGAGAGCGCCGTCGCCACCATCGCCTCCGTGTTCGAGGGGTGGGGCCCGAAGGTGCACCAGCGGGTCCGCTCCGGGTCGCCGGCCAACGAGATCATCAAGGCCGCCGGGCAGCTCGGGGCCGGGCTGGTGGTGGTCGCCAGCGGCGGTCGCGGCCTCAGCGACGTCGTGCTGCTCGGCAGCACGGCCCAGCGCGTCCAGCAGTACGCACCCTGCCCGGTCCTCGTGGTGCGGCCCGCGCCCAAGGTGAAGAAGCGAGCCAAGCGGACCGAGTGACCTGTCGAGCGACGTAGGTCGGCTCGACCCCTTCTCGGGGACCTGGCCGCGGCTACCATCCAGGCGTGCGCGTTCCCAGCGGTCCCCGCCACGACCGACGATGACCAAGCTCGTGATGGGGGCGAGCGGCTTCCTCGGGTCGCACGTGACCAGGAGGCTGGTCGGACGCGGCGACGAGGTCCGCGTGTGGATCCGGGAGTCGAGCTCGACCGTCGCGTTCGCCGACCTCGACGTCGAGCGGCGGTACGGCGACCTCGGCGACCGTCAGGCGCTCCGGGAGGCGATGCGGGACGTCGATGCCGTCTTCTACTGCGTCGTCGACACCCGGGCATGGCTGCGGGACCCGACTCCGCTCTTCGCGACCAACGTGGAGGCGCTCCGTGGGGTGCTCGACGTCGCGGTCGAGGTGGGGGTTCCGAGGTTCGTCTTCTGCAGCACGGTCGGCACGATCGGGATCGCCGCGCAGGGCCTCGCCGACGAGGACCTGCCGCACAACTGGCGTCATCTCGGCGGGCCCTACATCGACTCGCGGCTCCGGGCCGAGGAGCTCGTGCTGGCCTACCAGCGCGACCGCGGGCTGCCGGCGGTCGTCCTCAACGTCGGCACCACGTACGGACCTCGGGACCACGGCCCGACACCGCACGGCAAGCTGGTGCGGGCTGCCGCGCAGGGCAGGATGCCGGCGTACGTGCGCGGCGCGGCGATGGAGGTGGTCGGGGTCGAGGATGCGGCCGACGCCTTCTTGCTGGCCGAGACGAAGGGCCGGGTCGGCGAGCGCTACATCGTCTCCGAGCGTTACCTGCCCATCAAGAGCCTCTTCGACATCGCCGCCGACGAGGCCGGTGTCCGACCACCTCGGATCGGCATCCCGCCGCCGGTGATGCGCGTGATCGGCGCGGTCGGCGGTGCCGCGTCGCGGGTGCGCGGGACCGACTCCGTCGTCACCTCGACCAGCGTGCGGCTGATGCACCTGCAATCGGCACTCGACCACTCCAAGGCCACCCGCGAGCTCGGCTGGCAGCCGAGGCCGACGGAGGAAGCGATCCGCGAAGGCGTGCGGTGGTTCCTCGGCGAGGGTCGCCGTACGACGACCTAGCCAGGACGCGCGTTCTTCGTTTCGTGGACGGCATCGGGCGGAGGCATTACGGTGAACGGGCCACTCGGGAGAAGTGTTGCTCGTCCTGCTCCAGGAGTGCCCATGTCTCACCGCTTCCTCCGGATCTTCGTCGGCCTCACCTTCGCCGTGCTGCTGCTCGGTGCGGGCACCGTCCCGGCAGCCGCCGCCGCGGCGGGTGCCGGTGCAGGCGCGAGCCACTCGCTCGACGACCCGCCGGCCGACAACGACGGCGACGGCATCCCCGACGACACCGACCAGTGCCCGTTCGAGGCGGGTGTCCCGGAGAACTACGGCTGCCCCTACGTCGGACCGATCGACTCCGACGGTGACGGCGTCTACGACGACGGCAGTGACCTGTGCCCCAACGAGCCGGGCCTGCCGGAGTACGGCGGCTGCCCGGCCCCGGACTCCGACGGTGACGGCATCGTCGACCCGTCTGACCCGTGCCCCAACGAGCCCGGCCCCCCGGAGCACGGAGGCTGCCCGGTGCCGGACAGCGACGGCGACGGGTTCACGGACGACGTCGACGCCTGCCCGTACGAGTACGGCGACAGCAGCAACGGCGGCTGTCCGTACGTCCCGCCTCCCACCGACTCCGATGGCGACGGCGTCTACGACGACACCGACCAGTGCCCGGGCGAGCCCGGCCCGGCCAGCTACAACGGCTGCCCGGTGCCGGATTCCGACGGTGACGGTCTCGCCGACGACGTCGACGCCTGCCCGGACCTGCCGGGCCCGTACGACGGCTGTCCGCTGACCGACCTCGACGGTGACGGCGTCTACGACGACGGCAGCGACCTGTGCCCCAACGAGCCGGGCCTGCCGGAGCACAACGGCTGCCCCGCACCGGACTCCGACGGTGACGGCATGAACGACGACGTCGACCAGTGCGACGACACGCCGCCGGGCACGCCGATCGACGGCCTCGGTTGCTCGCTGACCGTGGTGACGGCAGCGCCGCCGACCTTCACCGACCGTTGCGGCAAGGGGCAGGACACCGTCACCGTGCCGACCAGCGAAGGTGTGGTCTACCGGCTCGGGGGGAACGTGGTCGCCGCCGGCACGTACCGCGTCAAGGGCACCGTGCGTGTCTTCGCCGAGGCCGCGGACGGCTACGTCCTGACCGGCGGCGCCGAGTGGAACATGGTGATGACCAACAAGGTCTGCCCGCGTGGCCGGCTGAAGGTGAGGAGCACCGCTCCCGGCCAGGTGCGGGTCGTGAACCGTGAGGCAGTCGCGATGACGATCCAGCTCGGGTCCAAGACCAAGCGGGTCGAGCCGGGTGCGGCCCGGATCATCTGGATGACCAGCGGCCCCGTCGCGTGGAGCGTTCGGTGGAAGAGTTCGCTGATCAGCGCCCGCTCCGGCTCGGTGGACGTGCTCTGAGTTACGACGACGAGCAGTCCCGCTCGCTCGCGCCGGTCCCCTCCCGCTCCCGTCAGGTCGCGTCGCAGCAGTGACGGTGAGGACGGCGCGCGCGCCTCCCATCTCGGTCGCACCCGTTTCCTCCCGAACCTGCCGGGTACCTCGGCGTGACGGAGGTCACAGCGCTGGCGATCAGCCGCCTGGGGTGAGGAAGAGGGAAAAGCATGTCTGCAACGACCAAAATTGCCGTCGGCGTGGCCAGCGGCTACTTGCTGGGTCGCACGAAGAAGTTGAAGCTCGCCTTCACCGTTGGCAGCCTGCTGGCCGGCCAACGGATGGCAACGAACCCGAAGGCGCTGCTGGCGCAGGGTTCGAAGGTCGTCGATCAGAGCCCTCAGCTCCAGGACCTGCAGAAGCAGATCACCGGGAAGCTGATGGAGTCCGCGAAGGCCGCCGCCATGACGACCGCGACCTCGCGCCTCCAGCAGCTGAGCTCTTCGCTTCGCGACTCCGGTACGTCGGACGAGGACGAGGACGAGTACGGCGAGGAGTCCGAGGACGCCGAGGAGCCGGAGGACGAGTACGACGAAGAGTCCGAAGAGGACGACGATTCCGAAGAGTCCGAAGAGTCCGAAGAGTCCGAAGAGGACGACGAGGACGCCGAGGACGAGGCGGACGTCGACGAGCCTGAGGACGAGGAGCAGGAGCAGGAGGAGGAGCCGCGGAAGCCGCGGCGTTCCTCGCGCCGCTCGAGCTCGTCGGCGAAGAAGGCTCCCGCCAAGCGAGCGAGCAGCACCGCGAAGAAGAGCTCGTCGGCCGCGAAGAGCACGCCTGCCAAGAAGTCGTCCTCCAGCTCCCGCGCGGCCAAGAAGTCGAGCAGCGCGCCGGCCAAGAAGGCGTCGTCGTCATCGGCGAGGAAGTCGAGCAGCAGCGCCAAGAAGACCAGCGGCAGCACCGCCAAGAAGGCGCCGGCCAAGAAGGCGCCGGCGAAGAAGACCGCCGCCAAGAAGGCGCCCGCGAGGAAGAGCGCCGCCAAGAAGGCGCCCGCAAAGAAGTCCACGGGTTCCCGGGCCGCCAAGAAGAGCTCGTCCTCGCGTTCGAGCCGGTCCGGGTCGAGGGGCTGATCGCGATGGCGAAGTCCAAGACCGACCCCATGGACCAGCTCAAGGACGCGTCCTCCGAGCTGTTGAAGACGGTCGGCGAGAAGGTACTGAGCACGGTCACCGACAAGGTCGGAGGCCTGACCGACAAGCTGGACGACATCGCTGACGGCGGTCCGATCGGGAAGGCAGCGAGCAAGGGCGCCGAGGCCGCCTCGGACGGCGGGTCGCCCGTCGCGGGTGCCCTCAAGGGAGCCGTCACCGGCATCAAGGACAAGGTCACCGGTGGTGGTGGCGGCGGGGGCTCGAAGGCGACGAAGTCCACCAACATCATCGAGTCGATCGATGTCGGCGTACCGATCTCCGTGGCCTACAACCAGTGGACCGAGTTCGGCTCGTTCCCGACGTTCATGAAGAAGGTCGAGAACGTCGATGCCGAGGAGGACAACAAGCTCGAGTTCAAGGCACAGATCTTCCTGTCCCATCGCAAGTGGGAGGCAACGATCCTGGAGCAGGTGCCCGACGAGCGGATCGTCTGGCGCTCCAAGGGGGAGAAGGGCCACGTCGACGGCGCGGTGACCTTCCACGAGCTCGGTCCGAACCTCACCCGGATCCTGGTGGTCCTGGAGTACTACCCGCAGGGGCTGTTCGAGAAGACCGGCAACCTCTGGCGCGCCCAGGGACGCCGCGCCCGTGCTGAGCTGCGGCACTTCCGCCGCCACGTGATGACCCGGACCATCCTCGAGCCCGACGACGTCGAGGGCTGGCGCGGAGTGATCGAGGACGGCGACGTCGTCAAGTCGCACGAGGACGTGGTCGAGGAGGAGCAGGAGCAGGAGTCCGACGAGGGCGACGAGGGCGACGACGAGGCGGAGGACGAGTACGACGACGACGAGGGCGACGAGGAGTCGGAGGGCGAGGAGCCCGAGGACGAGTACGCCGACGAGGGGGACGCCGAGGACGAGGACGCCGAGGAGGAGCCCGAGGACGAGTACGCGGACGAGGACGAGCCCGAGGAGGACGAGGACGAGCCCGATGAGGAGAGCGCCGAGGAGGAGCCCGAGGACGAGTACGAGGACGAGCCTGAGGAGGAGGACGCCGAGGGGGAGCCCGAGGACGAGTACGCGGACGAGGACGAGCCCGAGGACGAGCCTGAGGAGGAGGACGCCGAGGAGGAGCCCGAGGACGAGGACGAGGAGGAGGACGCCGAGGAGGAGCCCGAGGACGAGTACGAGGACGAGGGCGCCGAGGACGAGCCCGAGGAGGAGGACGCCGAGGAGGAGCCCGAGGACGAAACGGAGGAGAAGCCTCGGTCGCGTCGCCGCCGCAGCGCGTGATCGGCGGCAGCGGACCTTCACTCATCCGAACGACGACAGGAAACCCCATGAGTATTCAGACCACGTCCCGCCGCAGCGGCGGCGGCTACCTCGAGCGCCCGGCCCCGAGCGGCCTCGCCGACGTCATCGAGATCATCCTCGACAAGGGCATCGTGATCGACGCCTACGTCCGCGTCTCGCTCGTGGGCATCGAGCTGCTCACCGTCGACGCACGCATCGTCATCGCCAGTGTCGACACCTACCTCCGGTTCGCCGAGGCCACGAACCGGCTGGACCTCATCGAGCACGGAGGCGGAAAGCCGCTCGACGAGTTCATCGGCAACATGCAGGAGAGCGGCGCCGGCAGCAAGGTCAAGGGCGCCGTCTCGGGCGCGAAGAAGGCGCTGACCGGGAAGAAGGACGACGACGACGATGACGACGAGCCACGCCGCCCGGCCAAGCGTGCATCACGCCGGCGGACTGAGGACGCGTGAGGGTGGGGCCGGCCGTGGCTGATCGCGAGGTCCGGGTCGACACCGGGTGTCTCGTGTACGCCGTGGTGCGCGCGGACGAGCACGACAGCCTCCCGACCGGCGCGATCGACGACCAGCCGCTGCGCCTCGTCGCCCACGGCTCGGTGGCGGCGGTCGTCAACGAGATCGCCATGGAGCGTCCTCCGGGCCGCCGGGCCGAGCTGATGGCCTACAGCAGCGTCGTCGACCACCTGCTGGCCGACGGGGTGGTGGCGCCCGTGCAGTTCGGGTCCGTGCTGGCCGACGAGCGGAGCGTCGTCGAGCAGGTCCTCGCCCCGAACGAGAACTACCTCTCGGACCTGCTCGACCAGCTCGCCGGACGCGCGCAGTTCAACGTGCGGGCCAGCTACCGCGACGACGTCGCCCTGGCCGAGATCCTCGCGACAGAGCCTGCGGTGGCCGAGCTCCAGGAGCGGACCCGCGGCCGGCCGGACGATGAGGTCTTCGCCGACCGCCTGCGGCTCGGCCAGCTCGTCGCGGAGGTCATGGAGGAGAAGCGCGACCTCGACGCGAGCGTCCTCTGCGAAGCGATCCTGCCGCTGACCGACGCCCACAAGCTCACCGTCGGCTCCGGGCTGGAGGTCGTCTTCGACCTCAACGTCCTCGTCCACGACGACCGACGGGCGGAGCTCGAGGAGCGGCTGGAGTCCCTGGCGGAGGCCGTCCACGAGCGCCTCCGCCTCCGCCTGGTGGGTCCCGTCGCTCCCTATGACTTCGTCGGGGACCTGTCATGGGCCTGATCACCGGGCTGCTCGGCCTGCCGCTCGCGCCGCTGCGAGGCACCGTCGCCGTCGCGGAGCAGATCCGCCGTCAGGCCGAGGAGCAGTACTACGACCCGATCGCGATCCGGGCACAGCTCGAGGAGGTCGATCGGCAACGGGAGGCGGGCGTCCTGACCGAGGACGAGGCGATCACCTGGGAGGACGAGCTGGTCGATCGCCTGATGGCCGGGCGCAACAGGCTCAGGGAGGACTGACGTGGCCACCGAGAAGAAGACAGCGACGCGCAAGACCAGCTCCGCACGGCGGAAGGCGTCACCGTCGAAGAAGACCGCGGCATCGTCGAAGAAGGCAGCGCCGTCGAAGGCAGCGCCGTCGAAGAAGGCAGCACCGTCGAAGAAGGCAGCACCGTCGAAGCAGTCGTCCGGTAGCGGCACGGCACGGAAGGCGTCGGCGCCCCGGGCCGAGGCCCGCCGGCGGCCCTCGGCCGGGCAGGTGGCCGAGATCGCCGCCGGTCAGCTGCTCGACCTGACGGGCAAGGACGCCGAGGGGGTGACCGGGCTCGAGCGCCTGGAGGACGGCTGGAAGGTCATGGTCGACGTGGTCGAGCTGCACCGCGTGCCCAGCACCACCGACGTCCTGGCGACCTACGAGGTCGAGGTCGACGCGAGCGGCGACCTGCAGGGCTATCGCCGGGTACGACGCTTCGCGCGCGGCTCGGCAGGGGAGGAGTGACCATGTCCGAGCTCGACTCGGCCCTCGACCGGCGCTACTCCGGCCCGATGGGCCAGGGCGCCTCGCGACCCCAACCGGCGAACCTGGCGGACATCCTCGAACGCGTGCTCGACAAGGGCATCATCATTGCCGGCGACATCCGCGTGAACCTGCTCGACATCGAGCTGCTCACGATCAAGATCCGGCTCCTGATCGTCTCGGTCGACAAGGCGCAGGAGATGGGCATCGACTGGTGGCGCAACGACCCGATGCTGTCGACCAGCGAGAACGCCCTCGCCGAGGAGAACCGCGCTCTCCGGGAACGCCTCGAGGCGCTCGAGGCCGGCGCTGGAGGCCGTCGGTCGGAGGACGAGGACGCTCGGCAGGAGGTCCGGCGTGGGTGAGTCGGCTCGCTACCTGTACGCGATCACGCGCGACCTCGGACCCGCGGCCCTCGTCGGCGTCCCGGGCCTCGGCGGCTCCCGGCTCGACGTGGTCGGCCACCGGGGTCTGGAGGCGGTGGTGAGCGACGTCGACCTCGACGAGTACGGCGAGGAGCCGCTCCGGCGGAACCTCGAGCGGCTCGAGTGGCTGGAGGAGGTGGCGCGGATCCACGACTCCGTGATCCATGCCGTCAACGCCCTCGGGCCGACCGCACCACTGCGGCTCGCGACGATCTGCCTCGACGACGAGGGGGTCCGCAGGCGACTGGACGAGTGGCGCTTCGCCCTCCAGCAGATCCTGGACCGGGTGGAGGGCCGGAGCGAGTGGAGTGTCAAGGTGTTCGCGCCCGAGAGGAGCGAGCCTGCGGCCGTCGGCTCCACCAGCGGGCTCGGCGGGGCCGAGTACCTGAGGCGCAAGCGCGCGGCCACCGAGGAGCGCGCCGCCGCCGAGGAGGTCGCCGCCCGAGTGGGGGACGAGGTCCACGACGCGCTGTCGTCGGCATCGGTGGCCAGCCGCCGCCTCCATCCCCAGGACCCCCGGCTGACCGGTCGGGCGGGCGCCATGCTGCTCAACGGGGCCTACCTCGTCGACGCGGACGGGGGCGAGGCGTTCGAGTCCCTGGTGGGCGTCTTGGCCGAGTCGAACCCGTCCGTGGAGATCAGCTGCGTGGGGCCGTGGCCGCCGTACTCGTTCGCGATGCTGGAGCAGCGATGACCGCGGCCGTCGAGGAACGAGCTCCCACGGGGGTCGAGTCCCGGGCGGTGGGCCAGATCGCCCTGGTGGACCTGCTGGACCGGCTGCTCGGAGCGGGCGTGGTCCTCGCCGGCGACGTCGTCATCTCGCTGTCGGGGGTCGACCTGGTGCAGGTGCGCCTCCACGCCCTCATCACCACCATCCGGTCGGACATGGTGGAGCCCCGATGACCCCGGAGCCGAGGCTGCTGCCGCAGCGCCTGGAGACCGACCCCGAGTCGGTCGAGCGCGACCTCTTCAAGCTGGTCCTCACCATCATCGAGCTGGTGCGGCAGCTGATGGAGAAGCAGGCGCTGCGCCGGGTCGACGAGGGCGACCTGACCGACGAGCAGATCGAGGCCCTCGGCACCGGCCTGATGCACCTCGAGCAGGCCATGGAGGACCTCAAGGCGCGCTACGACCTGACGGCTGCGGACCTGAACATCGACCTCGGCCCGTTGGGCAGCCTGCTCTCGCACTGACCGAGGCATCTGACGACCAGGAGGAGACATGAACCCACAGGAACTGCAGCAGCGGCGGCAGGAGATCCGCAGCGCCTTCGTCGGGCACCTCATCGACCGGATCTCACGGGACCGCTACCCGTCGACGACCATGCTCGACCTCATCGAGGAGTCCATGGGGCCGGAGGAGCTCGAGCCGTACGCCGAGGCGCTGATCAACAAGATCGAGCAGGACGAGTACCCCAGCTTCGCGTTGATGGACCGCGTGCGCTCCCTGCTCTGATCCTCGCGCGCGAACGGCCGGTCACCGACCTCGGCGGCTACCCCTCGAGCGCGTCGCGGAGCTCGGGGGAGGAGTAGAACGGCTCGAGCGCCGACCGGACGACCTTCTCGAGCTCGCCCGACTCGTGGGCGGCGGCGAACAGGGGCGGTGCCAGTGCGGCGGCGTGGGCCACGATCTCGTCCCGGGTGACGCCGAGGTCGTCCAGCAGCACCCCGACGGGGTGGTCGCCGTACACCCCGAGGAAGCGGTCGACGAGGCGGTCGACCAGCGCGAGCACCGGCTCGCTCGGCAGGACGTGGATCGCGACGTCCTGGGCGAGGCCGGCGGCCCGTACGACATCCTCGTGGCTGCCGAGCCCGGCCGCGCTGATCGGCTGGTCGGCGTACAGGTCGAAGATCTCGACCATGGCCGTCCGCGCGGCCGGATCCCGCAGCGTCTCGACGAGGACCTTGTTGAGCCGGCGCATCGCGAAGACCGCGCCCTTGCCGGCGGTGCCGCCGACGAGCTGGCCGAGCTGCTTGTCGGCAGCGCCCATGGCGAGACCGGCCGCTCCTGCCCCCAGGGAGACGAGCGAGCCCATGCCGGGGATCTTCTCGGCGACCGCGCGGTTGGTCTGGAGCACGTCCTGCACGATCCGGGTCAGGAAGCGCGAGGCGAGGGTCGCGACCTCGGGGCTGCGGGTCAGGTCGTCGAGGGTCTTCTCCAACAGGTCGGTGTTGGCCAGGAGCTCGTCGACGATCCGCTCGACGTGGCTGCGGTCGATCACCTCACCGAGCGAGAACGGCTGCTCGGGACCGTCGTGGACCGTCTCCGCGACCACCTCGGCGAAGGTGCTGGCGGCTGCGCTGGGCGGCACCTGGTGCGCGAGCTGGCGGATCAGGGCCTTGAGGCCGTCGGCCGGGACGGCTGCGCCGAGACGGGTGTGCGAGGCCGCACCCAGGATGCTGTCGACGTGGCGCGGGAGGATCTCCGCGAGCTCGGGGCCGGTGAGCCGACGGAGGGTCCACGCCACCTGGGCGTCGAGGAGGCGGCGGGCGAGGTCGTCGGCGGTCACCCGTCGCAGACTACGGGCGGCCGTCCGGCTCCGGGGGCGCCGGCGACCCGCCGGGTGGGTGACGTCGACCACTCCCGATCCGCGCCGAGGCCGGCTGACGCCGAGCCGTAGGCTCGGGCCATGGCCGATCAGCTGACCGTCATCGTCCTCGCCGCCGGAGGCGGCACCCGGATGAAGTCCAAGACGATGAAGGTGCTGCACCGCATCGGCGGGCGCAGCATGATCGGCCACGTCCTCGGTGCCGTCGGCGTGCTCGAGCCGACGCGGGTCTGCGCGGTGATCGGCCACCAGCGCGACCAGGTCGGCCCCCACATCCTCGAGTGCCTCCCGGAGGCGGTGCTGGCGGTCCAGGAGGACCAGCTCGGCACGGGCCACGCAGTCCGGGTCGCCCTCGAGGCGCTCGTCGAGCAGCAGGCCGCCCCGGAGGAAGGCACGGTCCTGGTCGCGTACGGCGACACGCCCCTCCTCCAGGGCGACACGCTGCGGTGGTTCGCCGCCGAGCATCAGGCGGCCCAGGCGGCGGTGAGCATCCTCTCCGGCGTGGTCGAGGCCCCGCAGGGCTACGGCCGGATCGTCCGCGACGGCGAAGGCGACGTGCTCGCGATCGTGGAGGAGAAGGACGCGAGCGACGAGCAGCGTGGGATCCGCGAGATCAACTCCGGCATCCTCGCCTTCGACTGCGGGTTCCTCCTGGAGGTGATCGGCCGGGTCGGCAACGACAACGCCAAGGGCGAGTACTACCTGACCGACACCGTCCAGCTCGCCCGCGACGCGGGCCTGACCGTGACCGCGTTCCCCGTCGACGACGTGTGGCAGACCGAGGGCGCCAACGACCGCGCCCAGCTCGCCGACCTCGGCCGCGAGCTCAACCGGCGGATCGTCACCCGCTGGATGAAGGAGGGTGTCACGGTCATGGATCCCGCGACGACCTGGATCGACGCCGACGTGACGCTGGCCGAGGACGTGACCATCCTTCCCGGCACGCAGCTGCTCGGCACGACAGTCGTCGCCGAGGACGCCGTCATCGGCCCGGACACGACGCTGGAGGACTGCGAGATCGGCGCGGGCGCGCGCGTCGTACGGACCCATGGCCAGCTGGCCGTCATCGGTGACCGCGCCACCGTCGGGCCGTTCTCCTACCTGCGGCCGGGCACGAGGCTCGGCGCCGACGGCAAGATCGGGGCGTTCGTGGAGACCAAGAACGCCGAGATCGGCGACGGCGCGAAGGTGCCGCACCTCTCCTACGTCGGTGACGCGGAGATCGGCGAGGGCACCAACATCGGCGCCGGCACGATCTTCGCCAACTACGACGGGGTCACCAAGCACCGCACGAAGGTCGGGAAGCACGCGCGCACGTCCTCGAACAACACCTTCGTCGCCCCGGTCGCCATCGGCGACGGCGCCGCGACCGGCGCCGGCACCGTCGTACGGAAGGACGTCCCGCCGGGCGCGCTGGCGGTGAGCGCCGGACCGCAGCGCAACCTGCCGGGCTGGGCGCAGACGAAGCGGGCCGGGACGCCCCAGGCCGAGGCCGCAGCCGCGGCGTCAGCCGCGGAGGACCGTCCCGAGTAGCCTCAGGCGTTCGGGACGAGGCAGGTCAGCTGGTCGCGCTTCCTGTTCGCGCGCGGGAGCTCCTTCTTCTTCGCGCAGGTGCCGGACGCGCCGTCCTCGACGGAGACGACCTCGAACACGTCGGTGTCGCCCTTGGTCGCCTCGCAGTCGACCTTCTCGTCCTTCTCGTCCTTGACGGTGCCGACCCTGACGCAGCTGCCGGCCTCGACCTCCCACTCCAGGCAGAGGTCGACGGGGTCGCTGCCGTCGACCTCGCCGGTGTACCGGACCTCGATGACGGCGCAGTCGCCGTCGTCGGAGACCACCTGGTAGAGGACGTCGTCGCTCCCGCAGTCCGCCTCCTCGGCCTCGGCGGCGGTGCTGGTGCCGGACACGATCACGCAGTCGCCGACGTCCGGGGCATCGGGCTTCTCCTTGAACGAGCTGAACGCCCACCAGCCGAGCGCGACGGCGATCGCGATGCCGATGCCGATGCCGATGCCGACGGACCGGCGAAGCATGCCGCCGTCAAGACTGATTGACACGCGAGTGCCCTTCTCAGAACGCAGGGGGAGCGGTCCCGGGTGGCCCCCACCAGATGTGGCGTCAACCTAGGTCACGGCGAGCGGGGGTGCCAACACGGACCCGCGGGCCGTGTGCAGACGGTGAACAGTCCGAAAACGCGCGGGGAGTTGGGGCTGGCCTTCCGCACGGGGCAGAATCAGAACCACCCCCCGCAGGCGACCACAGGAGTCTCGCGTGACCGGAATCCAGCGGACCACCCAGAAGAACCTGATGGTCTTCAGTGGTCGGGCACACCCCGAGCTGGCCGAGGAGGTCGCCGAGATCCTCGGGATCTCGCTCGTGCCGACCCAGGACTACGAGTTCGCCAACGGCGAGATCTACGTCCGCTTCGAGGAGAGTGTCCGCGGCTGCGACGCCTTCGTGATGCAGAGCCACACGGCTCCGATCAACGAGTGGATCATGGAGCACCTGATCATGGTCGACGCGCTCAAGCGCGCGTCCGCCAAGCGGATCACTGTCGTCATGCCGTTCTGGGGCTACAGCCGCCAGGACAAGAAGCACCGCGGGCGGGAGCCGATCTCGGCCCGGCTGATCGCCGACCTGTTCAAGGTCGCCGGCGCCGATCGCATCATCACCGTCGACCTGCACGCCGACCAGCTCCAGGGGTTCTTCAACGGCCCGGTCGACCACCTGATGGCGCTGCCGATCCTCGCCGACTACATCAAGTCGAAGTACGGCGGCCAGCCGCTCGCGGTCGTCTCGCCGGACGCCGGCCGGATCAAGGTCGCCGAGCGCTGGTCCGCCCGCCTCGGCGGGGTGCCGCTGTCGTTCATCCACAAGACGCGGCGCACCGACCGGCCCAACGAGACCGTCGCCAACCGCGTGGTGGGTGACGTGAAGGGCCGGATCTGCGTCCTCACCGACGACATGATCGACACCGGCGGCACGATCGTGCAGGCCGCCGAGGCGCTCGCCGCCGAGGGGGCGGCCGGCGTGGTCATCGCCGCGACCCACGCGATCCTCTCCGAGCCCGCCGTCGACCGGCTGAAGAACTGCAGCGCGGTCGAGATCGTCGTGACCAACACCCTCCCGGTCGGCCCCGAGAAGCAGTTCGACAAGCTGACGACGCTCTCGATCGCCCCGATGGTCGCCCGGGCGATCCGCGAGGTGTTCGAGGACGGGTCGGTCACGTCGATGTTCGACGGTCACGCGTAGGAAAATGAGCGGCGTACCGCGCCTCTGATCACCTAGCCTCGAGCGGGTGACCGCCGTCGAGGCTCGGGACCTGCGCCGCACCTTCCGGACGCGCACCGGCATCCTCCGGCGTACGACCACCGAGGTCGAGGCCGTCCGCGGCGTCAGCTTCGACATCCAGCGCGGCGAGCTCTTCGGGCTGCTCGGCCCCAACGGCGCCGGCAAGACGACGACGATCAAGATGCTGATCACGCTGCTGCTGCCGACGTCCGGCAGGGCGCGGGTGCTCGGGCACGACGTCGTCGGCGACGTGCGGGAGGTCCGTCGTCGGATCGGCTACGTCTTCGGTGGCGACCGCGGCCTCTACGAGAGGTTGTCGGCGCTCGACAACCTGCGCTACTTCTCCGAGCTGTACGGCGTGCCGCCCCGCGAGCAGAAGGCACGGATCGGCGAGCTGCTCGAGCTGGTCGGGCTGAACGGTCGCGAGCGCGAGCGGGTGGAGGGCTTCTCCCGCGGCATGCGGCAGCGGCTCCACATCGCCCGCGGATTGCTGCACGACCCCGAGGTGCTCTTCCTCGACGAGCCGTCCATCGGGATCGACCCGGTCGGCGCCCGCGAGCTGCGCTCGACGATCGCCTCGCTGATCGACGTGGGCAAGACCGTGCTGCTCACGACGCACTACATGTTCGAGGCCGACGAGCTCTGCGACCGGATCGCGGTGATCCGCGCGGGCGAGATCGTCGCCGAGGGCACGCCCGACCACCTCAAGCGCCTCGTGTCCGTGGGCAGCGTCGTCGAGATCGAGACGTACGGAGTCGCGGAGACCACCGTCGCCGACCTCGGCGCGATCGCCGGCGTCCAGTCGGTCGCCGTCGAGGAGCGCGGCCAGATGCAGGTCCTGATCCTGCGCTGCGCGCGCGACGCCGAGGTCGCCCAGTCCGCGCTGTCGCGGTTGGACGGCGTCAGGGTCGGGCGCGTCGGCACCCGCGAGCCGACGCTGGAGGACGCGTACGTCGAGCTGGTGAGCCGCGTGTGAGCGCGCGGGATCCCATCGGCGTGCGACAGCTCCTGCGCCAGCAGCTCGTCTGCTACCGGCTCCAGCTGAAGGTCATCTCCACGTCGTGGTTCGACGGTGCGCTGGCGGTCTTCTTCCCGCTGATGTTCGCCACCGCCACGCTGCTGATCTACGGGGTGCGGGACGACCCGGAGGCAATGCAGTTCGCCGGGCTCGGGGCGGCGGTCATGGGCATGTGGACCTGCCAGGGCGTGATCGCCTCGTCCCTGCTGACCCGGGAGCGGTGGGCCGGCACCCTCGAGCTCGTCGTCGCGGCACCGACGGCCCTCGGCCGGGTCCTCGTCCCGACCACGATGGCCCTGTCGACGATCGGCCTCTACACCGTGGTCGCCACCATCCTCTGGGAGCGCTGGGTCTTCGGGCTCGAGCTCCGGATCGAGAGCTGGCCGTTGTTCGTGCTGAGCGTGGTCGCGGCGGCGCTGACCCTCGCCCAGTTCGGCTACTTCCTCGCGGTGACCGCGGTCCGGTATCGCGCGTCGTGGTCCCTCGGCGCCGCGCTGGAGTATCCGGGATGGCTGCTGTGCGGCTTCGTCATTCCCGTCGCGGCGCTCCCGGACTGGCTGCACCCGGTGTCCTGGTCGATACCGACCACCTGGGCGATGGAGGCGGTGCGGGAGTCCGCCTCGGGGGGAAGTCCGTGGCGTGACCTTCTGGTCTGCCTGGTCATCGGTGCGGCGTACGCCGTGCTCGCCTCGTTCCTCGGTCGACAGCTGGTCGACTCCGCCCGTCGCCACGCGACCCTGGCGCTGACGTGAGGACCCGCCGGTGACGACGCTACGGATCCTGCTCGTGGGCGGCCTGATGAGCTACCGCGCCATGTTCAACTGGCTCAGCCCGTGGATCCTCATCCCGTCGATGATCGTGTCGCCCATCTGCCAGATCCTGCTGTTCGCCTACATCGGTCGCAGCGCAGGTGTCGGCAACGACGAGTTCTATGTCATGGGCAACGCTCTCAACTATGCGGCCATCCCGTGCCTGTTCGCGATGAGCGCGACGATCGAGGGGGAGCGTGAGGGGCGGACCCTCAGCGTCGTACTGACGACTCCCGCGGCGCGGATCCCGTTGTTCCTCGGACGTGCGCTCCCCGTGATCGTCAACGGGTGGGCCGTGGCGATGGTGGGCGTCCTGTTCGGGCTCCTCGTGCTCGACGTGCACATCCCGGGCGGCTCCTGGCCGGCGCTGCTGCTCGTCATCGCCGTCGCCTCGGCGTCCTGCACCGGCCTCGGCCTGGCGATGGGAGCGGTCGCCCTGCGGGTCCGCGAGGGGGCGGTCCTGGGCAACGTGCTCTTCTGCCTGCTGCTGGTCTTCTCGGGGGTCAGCGTCGCCGTCGACGACCTCCCGGGCTGGATGGCCGCTGTCTCGCCCTGGTTCCCGCTGACCCACGCGATCGAGGCCGCACGCGAGGTCGCGAACGGCGCCGCCCTCGCCGACGTCAGGGGGCTGGTCGTGCGGGAGATCGGCGTGGGCGCGCTGTACGCCGGAGCCGGTCTGCTGCTGCTCCGCTGGCTGGAGGACCAGAGCCGGCGGCACGCCACGCTCGAGCGCGTCTGATCCCCGGTCGCACCCAGCACTCGATCGTCCGATCCGAATGCCGGGGGCGAGGATTTCGTCGTCGGTCCCGCTGCCGGGTAATCTCGTCCGGTTGCCTCGGCGAGGGAGCACACCCGCTTCTGTGACTCCGTGATCGACTGGGCCGGTTCGTACAGGTACGACGCCGCGCGCCCACCGGTCACCGGGTGAGGGAAGCGTGGCGTTCTTCGTCTCCGGGGTCCCGACCACCACAACGAGGAGACCCCCGAATGAGCGAGAAGATCACCGCAGAGCTGCGCACCGAGTTCGGCAAGGGCGCGGCCCGCCGCATCCGCCGCGCCGACAAGGTCCCCGCGGTCGTCTACGGCCACGGCAACGACACGATCCACCTGACCCTGCCGGGCCACGAGACGATGATGGCGATCAAGCACGGCGGCGCCAACGCGCTGCTCGAGATCGAGATCGAGGGCAAGGTCCAGCTCGCGCTGACCAAGCAGGTCCAGGTCGACCCCGTCCGCCGCCTCCTCGAGCACGTCGACCTCGTCGCCGTGCGCCGCGGCGAGAAGGTCACCGTCGACGTGCCCGTCCTCATCGTCGGCGAGGCCGCGTCGGAGACGCTCGTCGTCACCGAGAACACGACCGTCCAGGTCGAGACCGAGGCCACGCACATCCCCGAGTCGTTCGAGGTCGACATCTCCGGCGCCCCCGCCGGCACCCAGTTCGTCGCCGGGTCGCTGAACCTGCCCTCGGGCACGACCCTGCTGACCGACCCCGAGATGCTGGTCGTCAACGTCACGGCCGCCCAGAGCGCCGAGGCGCTCGAGGCCGAGCTGGAGGAGGCCGAGGCCGAGGCCGGCATCGAGAAGGACGACGCCGACGTGACCGACGAGGTCGCCGACGAGGCGCCGGCCGAGGGTGGCGACGAGGAGTGACCCTCACTCGGCTCAGGTGGTTCCTGGGCCGACTGATCTCCCCGGCACGCAGTGCCGGGACGGGGAGCACCCACGCCTCTGACAGGGGTACGACGACCAGCGCCGATGCCGTGGAGGACCCGATGAGCGACCGCGCCGATGATGCTGACGGGTCCGGCGTGTGGCTGGTCGTCGGACTGGGCAACCCCGGTCCGTCGTACTCCGGGCACCGGCACAACATCGGCTACCTCGTCGTCGAGGAGCTCGCGCGCCGGATGGGGAGCGGGTTCCGCGCTCACAAGTCCGGTCGTGCCGACGTCGTCGAGGGTCGGCTGGGCGCGCCCGGGACGCCCGGTCCGCGGGTCGTCCTCGCCAAGCCCCGGTCCTACATGAACGAGTCCGGTGGCGCGACCAAGGCGCTCACGACGTTCTACAAGGTGCCGCCGGCCCGGGTGATCGCGATCCACGACGAGCTCGACATCCCGTTCGGCACCATGCGGATCAAGCTCGGCGGCGGCGACAATGGCCACAACGGCCTCAAGTCCCTGCGCTCGTCGTTCGGCACCGGTGACTTCAACCGGGTCCGGGTCGGCATCGGTCGGCCGCCGGGCCGGCAGGAGGTCGCCGACTACGTGCTCTCGAACTACTCCGCGACCGAGCGCAAGGAGATCCCGTTCCAGGTCGACGCCGCGGCCGACGCGGTGGAGACCCTGATCGCCGAGGGCCTCGAACGCACCCAGCAGAAATTCAACTCCTGAGCTGCCACTACCCTGACGCCGTGACTTTCGACGCTGGTGCCCCCGCCCCCGAGGTCGTCGCGGACGACCACCTGCTCGCCGCCTGGCTCGCCGAGGCCGCCGGGCGCCGGTTGCTCGAGGTGCGGACCGAGGGGCTGGAGGGCAAGGAGCTCAAGGACGCCGGCGACCGCGCGGCGCACGAGCTGCTGATGAGCCTGCTGGCGACGTACCGGCCCGACGACGCGGTCCTCTCGGAGGAGGCGCTCGAGAGCGCCACCGACAAGGACGCCCGGCTCCGGGCCGAGAAGGTCTGGATCGTCGACCCGCTCGACGGCACCCGTGAGTACAGCGAGGTGCCTCGGGACGACTGGGCCGTGCACGTCGCGCTCTGGGAGGGCGGCACCCTGGTCGCGGGAGCCGTCGCGCAGCCGGTCATCGGCGAGACGTTCAACACCGGCAACCCGCCCGTGGTGGCTGGCCTCGACGACCCGGACCACCGCAAGGGTGAGAAGCCCCGGATCGCGGTCAGCCGCAGCCGTCCGCCGGCGTTCGTCTCGGCACTGGCGGAGAAGCTCGACGCGGAGCTGGTGCCGATGGGCTCGGCCGGCGTGAAGATGATGTCCGTCGTGCGGGACGTGGCGGACGCCTACGTGCACGCCGGCGGCCAGTACGAGTGGGACTCCGCCGCCCCCGTCGCCGTCGCGCGGGCGGCTGGCCTGTTCACCAGCCGGGTGGACGGCAGCGAGCTCGTCTACAACCAGGCCGACGTCTACCTGCCCGACCTGATCGTCTGCCGGCCCGAGCTGGCCGACGACATCCTCGCGTTCATCGCCGAGCACGGCACCGAGTAGCCGGCTGAGCTCGCGGAGGCGTCATTAGCCCGAACGGATGGTTTGCAGGCGGCGTACCGCCCACGGGGTGCCCTGAACCCCTAGCCTGACGGCCATGAAGCGCCTCATCGCGTCGGCCTTCGCCTTCGCCCTCATGGTGGGCATCCTCTGCATCCCCGCCCTGTTCTACGACCTGAACTTCGAGTCGACCGACACGCTCAGCGAGACGACCACGATCACGTCGTACGAGGCGGACTTCACGGTCGACGAGGACGGCGGCCTGGACGTCGTCGAGACGCTCACGGTGTCCTTCCCGATCTCGGGGAAGCACGGCATCTTCCGGTTCTTCGACCGCCAGGACCCCTCCAACCCGGACCTCCGCCACGTCGTCGAGGACTTCGAGGTCACGGCCGACGGCGAGGAGACCGACGTCGAGCACACGGTCGAGAAGGGCCGCTACGACAACTACCGGATCGGCGACGCGGACACGACGCTGTCGGTCGGGGAGCACGTCTACGTCTTGAAATACCACCTCGACCACGCACTGACGCCCGGCGGTGAGTACGTCGAGACGGACTCGCAGTTCTACTGGAACCTGATCCCGTCGGGATGGGCCCAGGACATCGACGAGTCCGTGCTGACGGTGCACCTGCCGGAGCCGGCCGAGGAGGTCACGTGCTGGATCGGGCTCGGTGAGGTCGGGGACGGCGCGACGGAGTGCGACGTCGAGGGCGTCGGCACCAACGACCTGACGATCCGCACCGGCGCGCTGAGCTCCCACACGCCGGTGTCGCTGGTGGCCGGTCAGGACCTTCCCACGCCCGAGCAGGCGGCGCTGCCCTGGGCGCCACGGTTCGACAACACGTTCGGCACCAGCCTCCCGGTGCTCGGTGTCGTCGTCGGGTTGACGTTGCTGCTCGGCGGGCTCGGGCTGTTGCTGAGCTGGCTGGCCTTCGAGCGGGAGCCGCGGTTCCCGCTGATGTACGGCCCGCCGGAGGGCATCGGACCTGCTCAGGCGGAGTTCATCCTGAAGGAGGGCGTCGAGCAGCGGGCCTTCGTCGCCAGCCTGATGCACGCGGCCGAGCACGGCGCTGTCGACCTCCGACGCGGGGACGACCAGAGCTGGACGATCGCCGACAAGGCCGGTGCGCACGGCTGGGCAGGCCTCGACCCGGTCACCACCAGCGTCGCCGGCCTGCTGTCCGGACCAGGGACCCAGTTCGTGGCACGCCGCGGCGACGTCCTGGGCGGCCAGGTGCTGCAGAACCAGGTCTCGGCCTTCATCTCCGGCACCAAGATCTGGGCGACCAGCAACGGGTTCCTCACCCGGGCGGGCATCGGCGGGCTCGGCGGATGGCTGGTCCTGGCCGGGTTCGCGGCAGTCGTGGCGCTGACCTTCTGGCGCCCGACCAACATGTCGATGGCTGCCCTGCCGATCGCCGCCTTCTCGGCGGGCGGCCTTTCGTTGCTGCAACCGGGGACGGCGACGAAGCGGACGCCGGCCGGCCGCGACCTGTGGTCCCGCGTCGGCGGCTTCAAGCGGGTGCTGTCGACGCCGTCGGCCAAGGACCGGTTCGACTTCTCCGGCCGCCAGGAGCTCTACACGGCCTACCTGCCGTACGCCGTCGCGTTCGACTGCGCGAAGGAGTGGGCGGCGAAGTACCACGTCGAGACGGGACAGGAGCCGCCCGCGCCGTCGTACTTCTACGGCTACGGCGCCGGGGTCGGCGCGGGCTACCACGTCGACTCGATGGTCGGCGACTTCAACAGCACGCTGAGCAGTGCGATCTCGTCCTATGCGGCCACCCAGAGCTCGTCGTCCAGCGGCGGAGGAGGAGGCGGCGGTGGAGGCGGCGGCGGTGGCGGCGGAGGAGGCGGCTCCTGGTGAGCCGGCGCCCGATCCGGTCCGGCGCCGGGCTCGCGCCGGCGGCGTACCTCACCTAGATTTCCAGCAACTCCGAGAGAGGGTCCCCACCCCATGATCTACGTCATCATCGCCGTCGTCGTCCTCGTCGTTCTCGTCGTGTTCTTCGTCGTCGGCTTCAACAAGCTGCGCAAGCTCGACATCGGCGCCCAGGAGGCGCTGGGCGGCATCGACGTGCAGCTCACCCGGCGCGCGGACCTCATCCCCAACCTGGTGCAGACGGTCAAGGGGTACGCCGCGCACGAGTCCGGCGTCTTCGAGGAGGTCACCCGCGCGCGGGCCGGCGTCGCAGCCGCAGCGGCCGGCGACGACGTACCGGCGAAGGCGGCGGCTGACGCCGCCCTCCAGCAGGCCCTGGTCAAGGTCAACGCCGTGGCCGAGGCCTACCCGGACCTGAAGGCCGACGCGAACTTCCGCGACCTGCAGGACCAGCTCTCGAAGACCGAGGACCAGATCGCGTTCGCGCGGCAGTACTACAACGACGCGACGGCGCAGCTCAACGAGTCGGTGCGCACCATCCCGTGGATGTTCTTCTCCGGCGTCGCCGGGGTCGAGGAGCGGGAGTTCTACGACGCCCCGGCCGAGCACACCGCCGCGCCCGGCGTCGAGTTCTGACGCGTCGCGGGCCGTCTGCGACACGCTCGGGCAATCAGATCAGAAGACGTTGAACGGGCGGAACTGGATCGAGATCCTCGGTCCGGCCGACGTCACCTTCGGCACGGAGTGCTCCCAGGTGCGCTGGCAGCTGCCGCCCATGACGAGCAGGTCGCCGTGGCCGAGCTCGAACGACAGCGACTCCGCTCCGTCGCTCCTGTCGACCGGTCGCAGCGCCAACCGGCGTGGGTCACCGACCGAGACGATCGCGACCATGGTGTCGTGGGTGGAGCCGCGGCCGATCCGGTCGCCGTGCCAGGCGACGCTGTCGTGGCCGTCGCGGTAGTAGCAGCAGCCCGCGGTGCGGAACGGCTCGCCGAGCTCGTCGAGGTAGTGGTCCGTCAGCGCCTCGCGCGCCGCGGCGAGCGCCGGGTGGGGGAGGTCGTCGCCGATCATGTAGGTATAGACCAGGCGCGGGACGTCGACCATCCGGTCATACATCCGGCGCCGCTCGGCGCGCCACGGCACCTCGTTGACCAGGGTCGTGAACACGTCGTCGGGATCGCTCAGCCAGCCGCGGGCGACGTCCACCCAGGCGCCGGCGCTGAGCACGTGTCGCTCGAGGCCGTCGAACGCGAGCCCCGCGGCCGGCTCGCTGGCGAAGAGGGTGCTCTGGAAGTCCACCCTCCCGAGAGTACCCCCGTTCTTCGAACACGTGTGCGATTTCCGCGCCGAGTCGTCGTCGGCGGGGGGCAGTTTCCGGGTTCCGGGGACGTGGGTCCGGCCCGGCCCTAACCTTCGGATGTGGAGACAGTCGACCGGGGGACGGCTGACCGTCGCGCACTCAAGCACGTGGCGATTCGGGAATACGTGCGGGACCTGGTCTCGGGGTGCGCAGCCGGGACGGCCGCCCCATCAGAGCGTGACCTCGTCGAGCGCTTCGGCGTCGCGAGGATGACCGTGCGGCAGGCACTGGACGCGCTCGTCACCGAGGGAGTCCTCCAACGCTTCCCGGGTCGCGGGACGTTCGTCGCGCCGCCGCGCCGACAGCCGAGCCGGGTCGCGAGCTTCACCGAGGACATGGCCAGCCGGGGCACGGTGGCGGAGAGCCGCACGATCATCGCCGAGCGGATCAAGGCTCCTGCCGGCGTCGCCCGCGCTCTCGGCATCGCTCCCCGGGAGCCGGTGCTGCGGTGGCGTCGCCTGCGGCTCGCGGACGGAAGCCCGGTCTGCCTGTCGGACGCCTACCTGACCGCGTCGCTCGTCCCCGGGCTGCTCGACGGACCCGACCTGCCGGCCAGCCTGTACGACGAGCTCAGCGCCCGTGGGCGGCGCCCCACCTGGGCCGAGGACTCGCTCTCGGCCGGGGTCGCCACGCCTGAGGAGGCCGCGCTGCTGGAGTGCGAGGAGGGGGCGGTCGTCATCCGGCTCACCCGACGTGCGCTCTGGGAGGACCGGCCGATCGAGATCGCCCGCAGCGTCTACCGCGCCGACCAGCACACCATCTCGTTCCAGCTCGGGAGCTGACCGTCCCCTGGTTCAGCCATCCAGCCGGCTGAGCCCTCCGAGCCGCCCGAGCCCGGCCACCACGGTGCCGGACTCCGCGCAGACCCAGGCCGGGTCGGGACCGCCGAGGTCCGGCTCGATGTGGAGCGCGTGCAACGGTCCGTCGCCGCACCCCTGGCACAGGGGCCACAGCCCCGTGGGCCCGGTGCGTCCGTGCACGTCGATCAACGCGTCCTGCACGTCCTGGGCGATCAGCCCGGCGATGTAGGCGGCGCCCTCGGGCCACTGCTCCACCCACCACCGGCGTTGCGAGCAGGCCTCGTCCAGCACCGAGACGGTGCCCGCGTTGGCGACGCCGCGGGCCTGGAGATCGGCCAGCACCGACGCTCGGGCATCGAAGATCACGCGGTCGTCCACAGGCTCATTGTGCTGCGGTTTGGCAAACCGTCCGGCGCGGGCACCGAACCGGTCGAGCCGCCGCGGCATCGAAGGGCCGCGGCGTCGTACGAAAGGAAGCCGCCATGACCGACCATCCGACCGCCGCCGACCTGCTCGCCGACGGCGACATCGACATCACCTCCTGGACCGACCTCGACGGGTTGCCGGACGACATCGACGTGCTCGCCGCGCAGGTGCACGAGATCTTCGAGCACGCGCGGACCTGGGTGTGCCAGCGCAGCGGCTTCGAGCCGAGCCCGGTGTGCCTGCTGGCGCCGCTGGCGGACCTGATGGACGTCTTCGCCCGCGGGTTCACCGAGGTCGAGCAGGTCGCCGTCCGCGACTGGGGGTCGATCCGCGACGCCGTGGTCGCCACGACCGCGGACCTGAAGGCGATCGACCAGCTGGTCGCCGACTGGCTGCCGGTGGTGGCCTGAGATGGGCGACTCGTTCCTCGCGGAGGTCACCGGGCGCACCGGCCTGCTCGACGCGACACCGCTCGACCTGGGTGTCCCTGAGCTCGGCGGGCACACGCGCCAGCACGACGCGGAGTTCGCGGCGCTCGACGCCATCCTCGGTGGGATCCGGGACACGGTCAACCTCGGCATCGATGCCCTCAACGAGGCCGGCCTCGGCCTGCGGAAGCTCCCCGAGGGAAGCCTCGAGGAGCTGCTGGTGATGCCGCTGACCGGCGACTACCGGCGGATCCGGCAGAACGCGCTCGCGACCGCCCAGCTCCGCGACGCGCTGCGCACCTCCTCCGACAACGCCGTCTGTCTCTCGGTCGCGGCCGAGCCCCGCTGGGGCGGGAGGGCGGCCGCGTCGTTCCTGCTGCGGGTCAACGGCCACGCGCTCGCGGCGCGGGGACTCGGGATGCTGGTCGCCGAGGCGGCACCGCTCTTCGAGACCGTCGCCGACTGGAGCGAGCGGCTCGCGATCGAGGTCGAGGAGCTGGTGATGGAGCTCCTCGAGCGGGGCGCGCGGCTGGTCCGCAAGCTGCTCGCCCGGGTGTCCGGGCCGGCCGGCTGGGCGATGTGGGCCGCCGAGCTCGCGGTGAAGGGGTTCGACGCCGTCACCGACATCGTCGACGACGTCCAACGGCTGCTCTGGATCATCGACCGGCTGCTCGAGCTGAAGGGCGAGGTGGTCGGCTGGGTCGAGGAGCAGCGCGAGCGGCTCTCGATCCTGCTCGACCTCGTCGACCTCGTCCGTCGCGAGCTGCCCGGCGGTGGAGGCGGGGTCTGGTGAGCGACGTCGCTAGGCTCGCCGGGTGATCCTGATCGACCCGCCGAACGTCTCGGGCCACGGCCGGATGTGGTCGCACCTGGCGAGCGACGAGTCGTACGACGAGCTCCACACCTTCGCCCGGCTCGCCGGCATCCCGGTCCGTGGCTTCGACCGGGACCACTACGACGTACCGGCCGAGTGGTACGACGAGGTGGTCGCGCTCGGCGCTCTTCCGGTCACGTCGCGCGAGCTCGTCGGGCGGCTCCGAGCCGCGGGGCTCCGGCGGCGGAAGACGGTCTCAGGCCGCCAGGACTGAGAGCTCCCGCTCCACGTTGCGCCGCGCCGGCTCCTCCCACCGGGCCCGTCCGTAGGCCGTGTGGAACAGGCGCGGCTTGGCGGCCAGCTCGCGGAGCACGTCGGCCCGGCCGGCGGTGAACACCGCGTCGGTGAGGTGGCCGTACTCGGTGCGCACCGCGGCGGCGTACTCGTCGTAGCGCGAGCGGGGTGCGGCGAGGATGCCGAGGTCGGCGTCGGACAGCGCGCAGCCGTTCGCGTCGGCGTCGTCGGGGCGGTGGGACTCGGTGAGCCGCACGAGCCGGGCGACCTCGGCGACGGTCGCGGGGTCGAGGTGGTCCGGCAGCACCTCCTCGGCCCACGCTGCCGAGCGCTCCTCGGCGTCCCGCTCGCCGTCGTAGACCGCGTCGTGGAACCACGCGGCCAGCAGCACCGGCACCCGGTCGTACGACGCGCCCGCGCCCGCGAGCTCCTCCAGGCGCGCGAGCACCTCGGCGAGGTGCCGCACGTCGTGGTAGCCACGGGCCGGATCGGCGTACGCCGCGAGCAGGGCGTCACGCAGGTCGAGCGCGTCATCGAGGGGCCACGGCAACGCGGGCTGGTCGGTAGGTCTGCCGTCCATCGTCCCTGATTGTGACCCATGCCGCGGGTCTTGGGGAGGGGTCGGCGAGGATGGACCTGTGACACCAGACGAGGCCGGCCAGGAACTGCTGCGACTGCGCGCGAGCATCGACAACCTCGACGCCGCGCTCGTGCACCTGCTCGCCGAGCGGTTCAAGTGCACCGAGCAGGTCGGCCGGCTCAAGGCCCACGCCGGGATGCCGCCCGCCGATCCCGAGCGCGAGGCCGTGCAGATCGCCCGGCTGCGGGGGCTGTCGGAGACGTCGGGGCTGGACCCGCTGTTCGCGGAGAAGTTCCTCAACGTGATCATCGCCGAGGTGATCCAGAACCACCGGCAGTTCCTCGACGAGTGACGGCTCGGTGGTCCGAGCCCGAAACCGTCCACAGCGGGGGCCGGCGCCCGTTTCATCCACAGGCGAGCTAGCCGGTCCGGCGAACTGTCGGGCGCGACCGGGATCGTCGTCCCATGACTGCTGCAGATGCGACGACCCCGGAGGTGATGCACCATGGAAGTCATGAGCACTCCTACTCTCGGGCCGGGCCACACCCGCGCCGACCTCGACCGGATGCCCGACGACGGCAACCGCTACGAGCTCATCGAGGGTGAGATCGTGATGGCCCCGTCGCCACGAACCCGGCACCAGGTCGTCAGCGCTCGCTTGTTCCGTCTGCTTGACGACGCCCGTCCGGCGGGGGTGATGGTCCTGTATGCCCCGTTCGACGTGAAGCTCGAGGACCGCTCGGTCGTCGAACCGGACCTTGTCGTGTTCGACGCCTCGCTCGCACGTGAGCGGGGTCTCGAGGATCCGCCGGACCTGGTGGTCGAGATCTTGTCGCCGAGCACGCGCAGCCGCGACCTGGTCAGGAAGAAGCGCCTCTACGAGCGCACGGGCGTCGGTTCGTACTGGGTGGTCGACGCCGACGAGGACGAGATCACGCTGACGGCATGGGAGCTGCAGGACGGGCGCTACCAGGTGGTTGCGGCGATCGCGGGCGATGAGGAATGGGCCGCCACCAGGCCCTACGACGTCACCGTCGTGCCGTCGCGGCTCGCTCGGCTCGACTGAGGCGGGACCGCCTCAGATCGCCCTGCCCACGTCCTCGGCGTCGACGATCCGGTAGGCGTAGCCCTGCTCGGCGAGGAACCGCTGCCGGTTCTGGGCGAAGTCGGCATCGACGGTGTCGCGCGAGACCAGGGTGTAGAACCGGGCGACCTTGCGCTCGCCGTCAGGACCGGGGTCACCGGGACGGAGCAGCCGGCCCAACCGCTGCGCCTCCTCCTGGCGGGAGCCGAAGGACCCCGAGACCTGGATCGCGACCTCGGCCGAGGGCAGGTCGATCGAGAAGTTCGCCACCTTGGAGACGACCAGCAGGTCGATCTCGCCGTGACGGAACGCCTCGTAGAGCCGCTGCCGCTCGCGCACCGTCGTGGCGCCGGTGATGACGGGGGCGTCGAGGGTGGTGCCGAGCTCCTCGAGCTGGTCGAGGTACTGACCGATCACGAGCGTCGGCTGTCCGCGGTGGCGGGTGACCAGCTCGCGGGTGACCGCCACCTTCTCGCGGGTGCACGACGCCAGCCGGTAGCGCTCCTCGGGCTCGGCCGTCGCGTAGGCCAGCCGGACGGCGTCCGGCAGCGTCACCCGCACCTCGACACAGTCCGCCGGAGCGATCCAGCCCTGCGCCTCGATGTCCTTCCAGGGCGCGTCGTAGCGCTTCGGCCCGATCAGGGAGAACACGTCGCCCTCACGGCCGTCCTCGCGGACCAGGGTCGCGGTGAGCCCGATCCGCCGCCGGGCCTGCAGGTCGGCGGTCATCCGAAAGATCGGCGCGGGCAGCAGGTGCACCTCGTCGTAGACGATGAGCCCCCAGTCGCGGGCGTCGAAGAGCTCGAGATGGGGATAGACGCCCTTCCGGCGCGTCGTCATCACCTGGTACGTCGCGATCGTGACCGGCCGGATCTCCTTGACGGCGCCCGAGTACTCACCGATCTCGTCCGCGGTGAGGGACGTGCGTCGTACCAGCTCGTCCTTCCACTGGCGCGCGCTCACTGTGTTGGTGACCAGGATCAGCGTGGTCGCCTGGGCCCGGGCCATCGCCGCCGCGCCGACGATGGTCTTGCCGGCGCCACAGGGCAGTACGACGACGCCGGACCCGCCGTGCCAGAACGACTCGGCCGCCTCCTCCTGGTAGGTCCGCAGCTCCCAGCCGTCGGGCGTGAGGGAGATGGCGTGGGCCTCGCCGTCGACGTAGCCCGCGAAGTCCTCGGCCGGCCACCCCAGCTTGAGCAGCGCCTGCTTGAGGTTGCCGCGCTCCGAGGGGTGCACCGCGACCGTGTCGTCGTCGATCCGCTCGCCGAGCATGCCGGCGATCTTCTTGGCGCGCAGCACCTCCTCGAGCACCGGGCGGTCCGTGCTGGCCAGCACCAGCCCGTGCACGGGGTGCTTCTCCAGCCGGAGCCGGCCGTAGCGGGCCATCGTCTCGGCCACGTCGACCAGCAGGTTGTGGGGGACGGCGTACCGGCTGTAGCTGAGCAGGGTGTCGACCACCTGCTCCGCGTCGTGCCCGGCCGCCCGCGCGTTCCACAGCCCCAAGGGCGTGAGCCGGTAGGTGTGGATGTGCTCCGGGCTCCGCTCGAGCTCGGCGAACGGCGCGATCGCCCGCCGGCACTCGGCCGCCTGCTCGTGATCGACCTCCAGCAGCAGCGACTTGTCCGACTGCACGATGAGAGGTCCGTTGGTCACCGCACGAGTTTACGGGGGCGGCACCCCAGTCACGAGACCGGCGTGACCCGCTGGATGCGGTGCACGGCGAAGGTCCGTACGTCGTCCGCGGTGTGGTCGTGCGCGGTGAGCTGGCCGCCCTCGACCGAGATCGGGTCGACCACCCGCTCCCCGGCCACGCCCTGGTTGTCGATGAACCCGATCGCGACGGACGCGCGGCGCTCGATGGCCTCCCGGAGGGCGGAGAGGGCCCCGGCCGGTGACACGGCCGCGGCCGGACGGACCCGGGCCGCGGCGTCGCCGGCGCGCAACGAGCGGACGGCGGCGGCGACCTGGACCGCGTGTCGCGCGTCGTGGTGGGCGGGACCGCGGGACTTCGGCGTGCGGGCCCGGACCTCGTCGGGGCGCCCGACCCGCACCGTGCCGTCCGGCCCTTCGACGACCGGCGCCGCCCCGAGGTCCCGCAGCCGGGTGAGGAGCAGGTCGACGGGGGTGGTGCTCACGACCACGGTCGGCGCGATCCGGCGCAGCCCGAGCGTCGCCGCCCGGGGGTGGTGGAGGATCGCGGCCAGCGCCGCCTCGTCGTCGGACCGGATGAACGACTCGGCGGCGCCGACCCGCACCTGACCGAACGTCCGCACCGCGTCGTCGACGAGGTAGGTCAGCGGCTGTGGGACCGGCGTGCGTGACGCCGATGCGAGGAAGGCGTGCACCTCGGCGGCGGTCCAGCCGACGTCGAGCGCTCGCCGTACCGAAGGACCGGTGAAGCGATAGACCGTCGCGGCCCCGCGCGACTCCACGTCCGCCAGCAGCTGCAGCGACCGGGCGATGCCCGACTCCAGCGGCCCCGGCGCCACCGCGGTGAGGTCCGCCTGGATCAGGACGTGGTCGACCGGCTCCGGGAGCAGCGGGGCGAGGACAGGCGCCGGGTCGTCGCCGGCGACCAGCGCCCGGCCGTACGGCGACAGCGCGTCCAGGCCGGTCACCCCCAGTGCCGCCGCCTCGGCGACGGTCCACGCCACCTGGTCGGCGCGCGACCGCGGCCGTCGCGGGCGCAGCCAGGCCAGCCGGGCGACGAGGGACGGCAGCCCGGTGCCCGAGGCGAGGGCCCGCCCGGTGGGGATCTCCGCGAGTGCGGTGAGCGTCATCAGCCGGGTCTCGGGCATCAACGTCGAGGACAGGTCGGGCGTCAACGCGTTCCAGGGCTTGTCGTCGGCGCCGCGGCCACCGACGAGGGCGGGCAGCCGGGGGCTCGCGAGCCAGGCCCGGGCGAGTGTCGCCCACCGGTCGGCGACCTCCGCGTCGAGCCAGCCGTCGAAGGAGTCGGTCGGCACCCACACCGGGTTGCCGTCGAGGTCGGCCCGGGTCGCGATCAGGCCCGCGGCGGATGCCGTCTCGATGACCAGGGCGGCGTCGGGGTCGGAGAGCTGCAGGTGGGCCGCGGCCGCCTTCAGCTCGCGTACGCCGAGGCCCCCGGTCCGGAGGGCGGCCGCTGGTCGCGTGCTCCACCACTCGAGCAGCAGCTCCGTCCAGCGGCAGAGCTCCGCGGCACCGCCCGCGGCAGCGCGCTCGGTGAGACGGGTCGGCCGCTCCGCGCTCGCGACTTCGGGTGGTCGGTCGACCGGCTCGGTCGTGGTGCGGCCGCCGCGCAGCGCCAGGCCGACCTCACCGGGGACGACGAGCAGGTCGTCGCGGCTCGGCACGAGCAGGCCGCGGGACAGGAGCTCCTCCGCCGGCGTCGCCGCGTCCTCGGGGCGCACCGTCCGGCGGGCGGCGCCTGCGGTGGCCTCGCCGCCCTGCGCGAAGACGTGGTCGAGCATCGCCCGCGCCGCGGCGGACACCTCCGCGATCCGACCCCCGACGACGTCGAGCGGGGGCGCGCCCGGTGTCCGCGGCCGCAGACCGCTGACGCCGGTCTCCGGGCCGCCGACCAGGCAGTCGGCCACACCGGTGAGGGCACGGAGCCCCTCCGGGGAGTCCCAGACCAGGGCGAGCGCCCGGAGCCGGGCCAGCACCGCGACGACGTACTCCTCCTCGGCGTGGACGATCGCTACCATCTCGGCGTCGGTGGTTTGTCCGGCAACGACCAGGGCATCAAGCACCGAGAGCTCGCCCCGGGTGAGCGAGTCGAGAGCGCGGGCGAGGGAACTCCGGATCGTGGCGCGCGAGGCCAGCTGAGAGAAGTCGTGAGGGGCAGGAGTGGTGAGGTCCGGACGCGACGTGAGCAGCTGGCTCACCTGTTCGTCGGTCCACGACCGCAGCTGCTCGGCCAACGACCGATGCCCTGCCGCGACTGACGCTCGACTTCCCACCCGCCCAACGCTACCGACGGGTGGTGCCGGGTGACCCAGGTCGACCTGAAGTACGGCGCCGCCACCCATGTCGGACTCGTCCGGATCGCCAACGAGGACGCCCACCTGGTCGCACCTCCGGTCTTCGTCGTCGCCGACGGGATGGGCGGTCACGACCACGGCGACGTGGCGAGCGCGTTCGCCGTCGAGGAGTTCGCCCGGCTGGCCGACACCGGCATCGAGGCCGCGACGGTGGCCGACGCGGTGTCCGACGCCTTGACCGCGGTCCACGCCCGGATCGAGGAGTACGACGGCGCCCACCACGCCGCGGGCGAGCTGCTCTTCGGCGCCGGGACCACCGCCGTGGCCGCGGTGCTCGTGACCGACGTCGCGGCTCCGTACTGGCTGGTCGCCAACCTCGGCGACTCCCGCGCCTACCTCTTCTCGACCGGCACCGCGGCCCAGCGCGACGGCGAGCTGGCGCAGATCACCGTCGACCACAGCCTGGTGCAGGAGCTGGTCGATGCCGGCACCATCGACGCCGCCGACGCCGCCCGGCACCCGGACCGCCACATCGTGACCCGGGCCCTCGGCGGCCCCGTGCGCCACGAACCCGATCTCTTCCGGGTCCCGGTGGAGGTTTCCGGTCGGATGTTGTTGTGCTCGGACGGGGTGAGCGAGATGCTCGCGCACGACGACATCGGCCGGATCCTCGACGAGCACGAGGATCCCTCGGTCGCCGCGGAGCAGGTGGTCGCGGCAGCGGTCGAGGCCGGTGGTCGTGACAACGCCACCGCCGTGGTCGTGGATGTGGTGGGATTGACCAGGGAGAGGCCGCGCGACAACGACGTGCGGCATCCGAGTACGGAGCAGGAGACAGGGGCACACCCATGAGTGCGATGAGCTCGTCCGGCGCAACAGGCGCGTGGTCCTACCGCACCGGCCCGTGGTTCGCGGCGTTCGGCCCGCGCGTCACGGTGCTGTTGCCCGAGTCGCAGCGCGACCAGGTCGTGGGTGTCTGGTCCCTCGTCGACGGGGGCGCGGCGTTCGACGAGGTGCTCGACGCGCTCCTCGCCTCCGGGCTGAGCCGGCTGCCGGGCTTCGTCCTGGTGAGCAGCGACGAGGGACCGACCCGGATCCTCCTCCGCGGCTCCGGTGTGACCGCGACGCTCTCCACCGACGGCGAGGACGTGATGATCGACGGCGCCGCGAGCGGCACCTGGGTGGAGCGCAGCGTCGAGGGCGTCACCGCGCTCACCGTGGCGCTGACCGACGCCGACGGCGACGTCGAGCACGCCGAGACCGACTTCGGCGTCGTCACGGGCCTGGTCCGGGTCTCGCGGATCGACCGCCCGCCCTACGTCGAGCGGACCCAGGCCGACACCGATTCCGAGGTCTGGACGGCGCCGGACCTGACCGCGTCCGAGGCAGCCGACGAGCCGGCCGAGTCCGCCGACGGCGAGATGGCGGGTGAGTCTGCTGGTGACGGGATGGCCGACGAGGTTGCCGGAGGTGTCGTCGTGGCCGCCCCGTTCGGTGGTGCGATCGCGGACGACACTGTCGCCGGCGACGAGGTCAGCGGCGCCGACGATGCGATGGCCGCCGACGACGCGATGGCCGCTGACGAGATGGCCCCTGCCGGCGACGACGTGATCGGCGCAGAGGTCGCCGAGGACGTCGCAGCCGACGAGTCGTCGCCGCTCGACGAGCCGGCGCCCTTCGACGAGCCGGCGCCCTTCGACGAGCCGGCGCCCCTCGACGAGCCCGCGCCCTTCGACGAGCCAGCCGCGGAGGGGGAGCAGAACGCCTCCGGCGAGCCCGAGATCGTCATGCCGCCCGGCGGGGACCCGCTCACCGACCCGATGCCGCCCGCACCCGCTCCGAGCGACTGGGTGACCCCCTGGGACACCCCGCCGCCGCCGCCTTCGACTCCCGTGCCGGCCGCTGCCGACGAGCTGGCGATGACCGAGGAGATGCCGTCCGCCGCTGGCGGCGAGCCCGCGATGAGCGACGAGCCCGCGATGGCCGGCGAGCCCGCGATGAGCGACGAGCCCGCGATGAGCGACGAGGCGCCGGCCACGCCGTCGGAGACCGAGCCGGTGACCGAGTTCGCGCCGCCGCCGTACGCCCCGCCGCCTCCGCCTGCTGCCGACGCACCGCCGGTCGACCTGCCGCCCCCGCCGCTCCCCGTCGGCACCTGGGAGCCGATCGGGGGCTTCCCACCGCCTCCGCCGGCCGCGCCCGAGCCCGCGCCGGTGGCGACGCCGCCCGGTGCGGAGGCTGCGGAGGGGGACGCGGTCGCCAAGCTGATGATCAGCGACGGTCAGCAGGTGCTCGTCGACCGGGTCATCCTGATCGGGCGGGCACCAGAGGCGCGGCGCTTCACCTCGACCGAGCAGCCGCACCTGGTGACGGTGCCGAGCCGCCTGCACGAGATCTCCTCGACCCACGTCGAGGTTCGTCCCGGCACGGGCGCCGATCAGGGCAGTGCGGTGGTCACCGACATGGGCTCGACGAACGGCACGGTCCTGGTCCAGCCCGGGCTCGGCCCCGAGGACCTGAAGCCCGGGATCGCGGTCCAGCTGGTGCCGGGGGCGATCATCAACCTCGGCGACGGGATCACGATCCAGGTCACGCGCGCCTGAGGCCGGCCCACTCCTCGCGGAGCAGCCCGTAGATCGCGCTGTCGCTCCAGCTGCCGTCGAGGTTGGGCCAGTCCTGGCGCAGGTGCGCCTCGCGCTTCATCCCGATCCGCTCGCACAGCGCGGCCGACCGCTCGTTGCGGGGGTCGAGGTTCGCGTAGAGCCGGTGCAGCGGGTAGTGCTCGAAGGCCAGGGTGACGAGCGCGGTGGCGGCTTCGGTGGCGAAGCCGCGACCGGCGTACGCCGGCGCGAACGCCCATCCGAGCTCGGCGACCGCCGGCGGGGTCATGTCGTCGGCGCGGGTGCGCAGCCTCAGCATGACGTCGCCGACGACGACGCCGTCGTGGACCACGGCCAGCGCCAGCACCTCGTCGGGCTCCGACGGCGCGAGCCGCTCGGACATCCGGGTGACCCGGTCCGCCAGCGCCGTCTCGTCGGCCGGCGGGAACGGCAGGTAGCGGCACACATCGGGGTCCATGTAGTACCGCAGGGCGTCGAGGTCGTCGGCGCGGACGTAGCGCAGCAGCAGGCGCTCGGTGTGGATCGGCAGGGGCGGCGGGGCCAGCCTCGGTGCCGTGGCGGCCTCGGCCGTCACCGCGTGATCACCACGGCCAGGCGGGTCTCGTCACCGTGCGCGCTCTGCCAGACGACCGTGCCCTTGTCCGTCGTCAGGGGAGCGTCCGGCAGGCTGATCGTGAAGGTCATCTCCCGCCCGGGCCGGACCAGCCCGGCGGACGGGGTGATGTGCAGCGGGCTGTCGAACCCGGCAAGGCGCGTGGTCAGCCACAGCGGCCGGCGGCCGGTGTTGGTGATGGTGCGCCGTACGACGAGGCGGCCGGTGCGCATCAGCGCCTGCGGCAGGTCCAGGTCGGTGCGTCGGCCCACCAGCCAGCCGCGGTAGTGGCGGGGGTCGACGAGGTAGGCGATCGGCGGCACCGCGCTGATCCGGACCTCCCCGGTGCCACCGCGGAGCCCGGACTGGCGCCCGATCGGCGTGGTCGAGGTGAGGAGGGCCGAGCGGACCTCGGCGGGGGTGTTGCGCCGGTCGGACAACAGCAGCGCGGCGACCCCGCTCACGTGGGCGGTCGCTGCCGACGTACCGCTGATGACGTCCCAGCCGCCGGGCGTCGCCGCCAGGACGCCGGTGCCCGGGGCCACCAGGTCCGGCTTGATCACCGACCAGGTCGGGTCGCCTCCGCTGCTGAACCGGGCGACCCGCAGCGGACCGCGCTCGCGGCCGACCGAAACCAGGCGGACCTCGGGACGACGGCGATCGCGGGCCCAGGCGCGGAGCGCGCGCCCGTCACGAGCGGTCAGATGGACGGTCGGGACGGCGTGGAGGTCGGCGTCGGTCGAGCCGGCTCCGGTGTTGACGAGCACCATCCCGGCGCCGCCGGCGAGCCGCACGGTCATCGACTTCTCGACCCTCGCCACGGCCCCGCGCTCACAGAGGACGATCGCGTCCTGGACCTCGCCGGCGTCGAGGCTGCCGGCGGCGCAGACCGCTGCGTCGGCGCGGGTCACGCCGGGTGCGGCAGCATCGATGGCACGGACCACGGGAGCGGGCCCGACCGGGGCGGTCGCCGCCATGGCGCCCTCGAGCCGGGGACCGTCGTCGGCCACGACGGCACCGGCCCGCTGCGCCGACATCGAGGCGCCCACGGTGATCACCCAGGGCGACGGATGCGCGGCGTACGCCGTCGCACCGTTGTTGCCCGCGGCTCCGGTCACGACGATCCCGGCCTCGGTCGCCCCGAGCAGTGCTCGCTCGACGGTGTCGATCGTGCCGGAGGGACCGCCCACGGACAGGTTCAGCACGTCGACGCGGTCGCTCGCGGCGCGGTCGATCGCCGCGACCAGGTCCGCGGTCGCACATCCGTCGTCGTCAGGGTCCGGAGCCGACCAGCACGCCTTGTAGACGGCGATCCGGGCGCGTGGCGCCACGCCGGAGAACCGGCCGAGGCGGTGCTGGCCCGAGCGGACGGCGACGTCGCTGGTGCCCGCGGCGATCGACGCCGTCGCGGTGCCGTGTCCGTCGGTGTCGCGGGGGGAGAGCGCAGAGGCCGACTGCAGGTGGTCCGCCCCGAAGCCTTCGACGAAGAACTGGGCGCCGACCACCTTCGCCGAGCAGTCGGTCTCGGCCCACCCGCCGTCGTCGGGAGCGTCGGTGCAGGTGCCGGCGAACCGTCGTGGCGCGCGGCCGAGTGCCGCGACCTCCGGGAAGGCGGGGCTCGCCGCGTCGATGCCGGTGTCGACGAACCCGATCACGGTGCCCGCCCCTCCCGACCGGCGCACGTCTCGCGAGGGTCGGGCGGCTGATCCGGCTGACCCTGCTGGGGCGGTTGCGACGTCGGCCAGCGGGCGGACGGCGTTCTCCTCGACGAGCGCGACCCGGCTGTCTCCGACCAGCGCGTCGTGCTGGTCCTCGGTGAGCTCGACCGCGAACCCGTTGAGCGCGGTCGTCCACTGGTAGACGGGGTCGTCCGCGCCGATGTCGTCGAGGACGTCGTGCTGGAGGGCGAGCATCCGCCCGGCGACCACGTCGGGGGCCGCTGCTCCGCGGTGCCCGGTGGTGCCCGGTCCGCGCAGCGTGACCAGGTGCAGGCTGGTGGAGGCCTCGCTGTCGTCGGCCTGAGCGGGGGCGGCGACGAGCGTCGATGCAGCGACGATCACGGCGATCGCGGCGGCGCGCATGGGCCCCTCCTCTGGTCCCGGGCCGCCCACACGGCGCCGGAACCGTCCATTGTGTCCCAGCGGTCCCAGGAGTGAGAAGTCCGGCCGCGCGGATCGGCGGTGGGGACGCGTGGGCGAAAGCCGTTCGTGGTCCGTCGACCCGATGTCCTACGCTTTCACGTCGCGCCCCGGACCGACCGGGGCCGAGCCGTGAGAGAAGGGTCGAGACCGTGCCGACTGGCAAGGTGAAGTGGTACGACGCGGAGAAGGGCTTCGGCTTCCTCTCCCAGCCCGAGGGGCCGGACGTCTACGTCCGCTCCGACGCGCTGCCCGAGGGCGTCACGACCCTGAAGACCGGGGCTCGCGTGGAGTTCGGCATCGCGCAGGGCCGCCGCGGCGACCAGGCGCTCCAGGTGAAGGTGCTCGACGCGCCGGTCTCGGGCGCGCGCAACCAGTCCCAGGCGAAGCGGAAGAAGCCCGAGGAGATGGTCCCGATCGTCGAGGACCTGATCCGCCTCCTCGACGGCGTCGGTGAGGCCTACCGGCACGGCCGCCACCCGGACCGTCGTACGTCGCAGCCCGTGGCCAAGCTGCTGCGGGCACTGGCCGACGAGCTCGAAGCCTGAGCGAGGCCTTACGCAGGCCGAGCTTGCCGAGTCGCCTCGGCAGGCTCGGCCGGCGGCCCAGCCGTCCCCTTCGGGGCGTTCCGGAGCGCGAACACCGCCCAGCCGCCGACGATGAGCGCCGCTGTCGGCAGGCCGAGGGTCGGGAACCACGACATGATGACGCCGAGGAACCCCCCGATCACCCAGGCCATCTGCAGCGTCGTGTCGCCGCGCGCGAAGGCGCTCGCGTGCGAGCGGACCGGGACCCCCGTCTGGATGGTCGAGTCGAGGGACACCTTGGCGAGGTACTGCATGAGGCCGGCCGTCAGGCCGAGCGCCACCAACGTGAGCAGCTCGTAGAACAACGCCGCGACGACCAGGATCGCGATGTCGGCGAGCAAGGCGACGACCACCATGACCGAGGGGTTGATCTTCTTCGCCAGCGAGGCGACGAGGATGCCGAGCGTGTTGCCGAGGCCCGCGGCGCCGATCACCAGGCCGAGGAGCAGCGTCGTGCGGTCCTCCCACCCCTCGACCGGGTCGGTGCGGAGCACGAACGCCATGTACATCGTCAGGAAGCCGGACAGCAGGCGCGGCCCGCAGTTGGCGCGAAGGGCGAACGCGACCTTCGGCGGGAGGCCTCGCCGGCGGGGACCGCCGGTCTTCCCGGCCGGGATGTCGACCTCTCCCTCGGACTCGTCGACCTTCGCCGGTAGCAGGATCGCCGCGACGGTGCCCAGCACGAAGACCAGGAAGGCGAAGCGCAGCGCCCACTCGGGACCCAGGTAGGCGGCGCCGCCGGCGATCGGCGCGGAGATGGCGGCGCCGACGACCCCGGCCAGGGAGACCCGTCCGTTGGCCTTGACCAAAGTGATCTCCGGCGGCAGGAGCCGGGGCACGGCGGCGGCCTTCGTGACGCCGTAGCCCTTCGACGAGATCAGGACGCCGAGAGCGGCCGGGTAGAACCACAGCGAGTCGGTGGTGACCGCGCCGGCGATCACCCAGCACAGGAACGCGCGCACGGCGAAGGTGGCCCCGATGGCCCATCGGCGGCCATGGCTGAACCGGTCGAGGAACGGGCCGAGCAGGGGAGCGACCACCGCGAACGGGAGCATCGTCAGGCCGAGGAACAGCAGGACCGGGCCACGCTGCTCGCTGGTCGCTCCCGCGAAGAAGATGGTGCCGGCGAGGGCGATCGCGAACGCGGCGTCGCCGGCGGCGTTGCAGGCGTGCAGCTCGATCAGGCGGTTGAGGCCGGAGCGTTCGGCGCCCTGGGCGCCGGCGGCTCGGCGGGCGTGACGGACGGTCGCCCGCCCGAAGCGCCCGGTCCCCCGGGCCACGCCCCGCAGCCCGCGCGCGGTCGCCAGTGCGCCCGTGCCGACGCTCTGCCCCACGGTGCGCCCCGGGACCTCGTCAGCGGGGACCATCGTGGGCGGCGGGTCGTCCGACGGCGGCGGTGGGTACGACGACGGCGGAGGCGGAGGCGGGGGGTACGACGACCCGCCGCCCCCGCTCGGGGGCGGGTACTCGGGCGGCTGGGACGTCACGTGCCTATCTTGCCTGCTGGGGCCGACGTGACGTGCAGCTCCCCGATGAGGGAAACTGCTCGGGTGACCACCATCGAGCGCAAGACGACCGACGCCGTTGCCGTTGCCGCCGTCGACGAGGCTCGTGCTGCGCTGCTCGCCGACGTCGCCGCGGCCGACGTCGGCGACTACCTCGGTCACCAGGTCGAGGGCCCGCGCGTCGTCACCCACCTGTTCGCCTGCACCCGCCCCAGCTACGTCGGGTGGCAGTGGGCCGTCACCCTCACCCGCGCGTCCCGGCAGAAGCGGGTCACCGTCGCCGAGGTCGTGCTGCTGCCCGGCGCCGACGCGATCGTCGCGCCCGCCTGGGTGCCCTACCGCGAGCGGATCAAGCCGGGCGACCTCTCGCCGGGGGACCTGCTGCCCGTCGCCGACGACGACCCGCGCCTCGTGCCGACGTACTCCTTCGGCGACGACCCGCTCGACGCCGACGACAAGGCCCAGGTCCGTCAGGTGGCCAAGGACCTCGGCCTCGGGCGGGTCCGGACGCTGTCACCCGAGGGCCGCGACCTCGCGGCCGAGCGGTGGTACGACGGCGACGGCGGCCCCGACTCCCCGCTGGCCAAGTCCGCGCCCGAGACCTGCACGTCGTGCGGCTTCCTCGTCCGGATCGCCGGCCCGCTCTCCGAGCTCTTCGGCGTCTGCGCCAACGGTGACGCCAACGACGACGGTCGCGTGGTCTCCTTCGACCACGGCTGCGGCGCGCACTCGGAGGTCCGGCTCAGCAAGCGGCACACGCTCGCCCCGCCCGCACCGCCCGTCGTCGACACGATGAGCCGCGACAACCTCGAGAACTTCTGAGCTCCTACCTCGCGGCGCGCAGGACCCAGACGGCGTACTGGTCGTCAACCGGCCGGAGGTCGTAGCCGCCGAACCGGTGCTCGACCATGAGCCCGGCCTGCGCGACCTCGGCCGCGAACTGCTCGGGCGACACCCGGCGGGCGGTCTCCGGGCCGCCCTGCAGGTGGAAGCCGACCAGGATCCGCCCCCCGGTCTCCAGCAGCTCCCCGAGTCGGCGGAGCACGGCGACCTCGGTGCCGTCGGCGACGAACACGATCACGTTGCCGACGCACACGACGAGGTCGAAGGCCGCGGGCGCGCCGGCCGCGGCGAGGACGTCGTCGGTCAGGCCGAGGATGTCGTGGGGGAGCACCTCGACATCGGGATAGGTACGCCGGGACTGCTCGACCAGGCGCAGGTCCGGCTCCGCCGCGACGACCCGGTGACCCCGCGACCGGAGGTAGGCGGCGACCCGCCCCATCCCCGAGCCGGCGTCGAGGATCCGCGCCCGGCGACCGACCAGGGTGTCGGCCAGCCTGGCCTCGCCGTCCACGTCGGCGCCGGCCTCGAGCAGCTCGGCGAACCTCCGGCCGTAACCGAGGTTCTTCTCACCGCCCCGCTCCCAGCGCGAGACCCGGTCGTCGGCCATCAGGGCGCGATCCTGGCAGCCAGGGCCTTCGCCTCGTCCTCGGTGAAGCTGCCGCTGATGACACTGCGCCCATCGTCGATGACGGACTCCACGGTCAGTGCGGAGAGGACGCGGTCGCCGACCACGATGGCGACCTGCCTGCCGGTGTCGGCGAGGTCCGCCGTCACCTGCGCGAACGCGGTCGTGGCTGCCTCGTCGAGCTGGATCGCCACTGACCACACGACCTCACCCTCGGGGATGGAGGCTGTTGCCGACGCGACCCCGCCGGTGAAGTCCGGCGACGTCAGGAGGTAGCCGATGGCTGCGTCGTCCTTCACCCCGCACGTGAGCAGGTAGGCGCCGTCGACGACGGGTTGGGGATCGGCCGGGCAGCTCAGGTCCAGCAAGCCTGCGCAGGCCTCGGGGGGCGGTGCGAGCGCCTGCGCTGCGGGATCTGCGTCCGGGTCGCTGGCTGCCGGGGGCGGAGCAGCCCGCCCGCCGAGCGGGCCCGAGCCGCAGGCGGCGGTACTCGGCGTACTGGCTGCGACGCGGCGGAACTCCACCGGCGCGGGCGGTGCTGCGGAGGTCGCCACCTCGGGCGTGGTGGGTGCCGTGGTCGGCGCCGTGGTCGGCGCCGGGGTGGGTGCCGTGCTCCTCTCGCCCGCCGCGTCGTCGCGACCGGCGTCCCCGGCACACGACGCGAGCAACGTCAGCGGCACGCCCACCACGAGAGCAGCGACCCACGACCGGGGCCGCTCACTCATCGGCAGCAGCGAGCTCGGTGCGGTAGCGGCGCCGGCGCTTGCAATACTCCATGCCGAGCAGTCCCAGACCGACACCGGTGAGGCACATCCACAGCAGCCAGGTGTGTCCGGACTCCTCGAGCCGGCCGTAGAACGGCAACAGGCCGAGGAAGCCGAGGAGGAACAGCCCGGTCCCGACCTGGACCGTCCGCACGCCATCGACGTCGAGGGGCTCGACCGGGGCGATCAGGTAGGTCCGTTTGCCGAACTCGTGGTGCGTCGGCTGTTCGTCACGCAGGTCCACGCCACCGATGTTAGTCCCCTGGGGAATGCTTAGCGAAGGTAATGACTTATGCTATTGACATGCCGACCCCGGAACGAGCAGTGCGCACCGACGGCGGGCTCGCGAGCGAGCTGCGGCTCTCGGTGATGCGACTGCGCCGTCGACTGGCCGCGGAGCGCCATCCCGACAACCCGCTGAGCATGGGCCAGATGGCCGTCCTCGGTGCGCTCTACCGCAACGGCGACCAGTCGGTCGGCGAGCTCGCCTCCCACGAGCGGGTGCGGCCTCCGAGCATGACCCGCACCGTGAACTGCCTGGCCGACGGTGGCTACGTCCTCCGGGGCCCGCACCCCTCCGACGGCCGCCAGGTCGTGGTGACCCTGACCGACGAGGGCCGAGCCGTGCTGCTCGCCGACCGAGGCCGCCGTGACGAGTGGCTGGCCCGGCGCCTGGCCGGGCTCAGCGCCGAGGAGCGCGACGCCCTCCGGCGCGCGACACCGATCCTGCAGCGGCTGGCCGAGGCCGACTGATCCCACCGAGACCGACGAGGAGCGCACCACGAGTCCCACCTTCCGATCCCTGTCCCACCAGAACTACCGCCGCTACTTCGCCGGCAGCATCGTGTCGAACGTCGGCACCTGGATGCAGCGCGTCGCCCAGGACTGGCTGGTCCTGACCATCCCGGGCAACGGCGGCGCCGCCCTCGGCATCACCACCGGGCTGCAGTTCCTGCCCATCCTGCTGCTGTCGCCGTACGCCGGCGTCGTCGCGGACCGGTTCCCCAAGCGACGGCTGCTCCAGATCACCCAGGCGACGATGGCGCTCGCCGCACTCCTGCTCGGCGTGATCGCGGCGCTCGGCGTCGCCGAGACCTGGCACGTGTACCTGATCGCGTTCGCCTTCGGCATCGGCGCCGCGTTCGACGGGCCGGCGCGGCAGGCCTTCGTGTCCGAGATGGTCGGTCCCGACGACGTGACCAACGCCGTCGGGCTGAACTCCGCGGCGTTCAACACCGCGCGGATCGTCGGTCCGGCGGTGGCGGGGCTGCTGATCGGCCTGCTCGGCGGGGGGATGGAGGCGACCGGCTGGGTGATCCTGATCAACGCGGTCTCCTACCTCGCGGTGATCTGGCAGCTGCAGCGGATGGACACCCACGCCCTCCGCTCGCCGGCACCGGTCGCTCGTCGCCCGGGGATGCTCCTCGAGGGGCTGCGCTACGTCCGCGGCCAGCCGAAGATGCTGATGATCCTGGTGCTGGTGTTCTTCGCGGGCACCTTCGGCATGAACTTCCAGATGACGTCCGCGCTGATGGCGACGGAGGTCTACGGCAAGGGGGCCAGCGAGTTCGGGTTGCTGGGGTCCGCGCTGGCGGTGGGCTCGCTGAGCGGCGCGCTCCTCGCCGCGCGCCGCCCCCGGGTCCGGCTGCGGCTGCTGGTCGGGGCGGCGGTGGCCTTCGGCGTCGCCGAGATCGTCGCGGGCTCGCTGCCGTCGTACCTCGCCTTCGCCCTGTTCTGCCCGCTGATCGGGCTGGCCACCATCACCTTGCTCAACTCCGCGAACGCCACCCTGCAGGTCGAGTCGGACCCCGAGCTCCGGGGCCGGGTGATGGCGATCTACATGACGATCGTGATGGGCGGCACCCCGCTGGGTGCCCCGGTGATCGGCTGGATCGGCGAGACGTACGGCGCCCGCTGGACGCTCTTCGTCGGCGGGATCCTGGTCCTGGTCGGCGTGGTGCTGGCCCTCCTGGTGCACCGCGCGGCCGACCCCGGCCGGCGCCCGCCTTCGCGGCTTGCCTCACCGGTCAGCCGGTCCGGGTCTGACATGCTGCCCACATGAGCAGCTCGGTGACCGCGGGCACGTCCGTGCTCGACCGCTACTTCCACATCTCCGAGCGGGGTTCGACCACCGCTCGTGAGATCCGGGGAGGCATCGTCACGTTCCTGACGATGGCCTACATCATCGTCCTCAACCCGATCATCCTGCTCGGCGCGCCGGACATCGACGGCGAGCTGCTCGCCGGTGGTGACGGGGCGCAGATCGCAGCTGCCACGGCTCTGGTCGCCGGCGTGCTGACGATCCTGATGGGGGTGCTCGCGAACTTCCCCCTGGCGCTGGCCACCGGCCTCGGCCTCAACGCGTTCGTGACCTACTCGGTCGCGAGCCAGATGACCTGGGCCGACGCCATGGGTCTGGTGGTGATCGAGGGCCTGATCATCCTCGCGCTCGTGCTCACCGGCTTCCGCAAGGCCGTGTTCAACGCCGTGCCGCCGCAGCTCAAGGCCGCGATCGCCGTCGGCATCGGCCTCTTCCTGACCATCATCGGGCTCGTCGACGCCGGCTTCGTGCGCAGCACCGCGATCGCCGTGCCGCCGATCCAGATCGGCATCGGCAACCAGCTGCAGGGCTGGCCGGTCGCCGTGTTCTGCTTCGGCCTCGCGCTGCTGATCGCGCTCTACGCCCGCCGGGTGCCGGGCGCGATCCTCATCTCGATCCTGGTGACGACCGTGGTCGCGATCATCGTCGAGGCCGTCGCCGACGTCGGCCCGACGTTCGTCGACCCGGCGACGACCAACCCGACCGGGTGGCACCTCAACGTCCCCGCCCTCCCGGACGAGGTCGTCGCGGTTCCCGACCTCGGGCTGCTGGGTGAGTTCAGCCTCCTCGGCTCGTGGGAGCACGCGAGCGTCGTCACCGTGTGCCTGCTGATCTTCACCCTGCTCATCTCGGACTTCTTCGACACGATGGGCACGATGACCGCCATCGGCGAGGAGGCCGGGCTCCTCGACGAGGACGGGGTACCGCCCCACACCCAGCGCATCCTGCTCGTCGACTCGCTCGGCGCGGCCATGGGCGGCGCGGCGGGGGTCTCCTCCAACACCTCCTACGTCGAGTCCGCCGCGGGCGTCGCCGAAGGCGCGCGCACCGGGTTGGCGAGCGTGGTCACCGGGCTGCTCTTCCTGGCGGCGACCTTCGTGGCGCCGGTCGTCACGGTGATCCCGAACGAGGCCGCCGTACCCGCGCTCGTGCTGGTCGGCTTCCTGATGATGCAGCAGGTCAAGGGCATCGACTGGGACGACATCGAGATCGCCCTCCCCGCCTTCCTGACGATCGTGCTGATGCCCTTCACGTACTCGATCTCGGTCGGCATCGGCGCCGGTTTCGTCGCCTATGCGTTCCTCAAGCTGGTGCGCGGCAAGGTCTCCGAGGTCCACCCGCTGCTGTGGGTCGTCGCCGCCCTCTTCGTCGTGTACTTCGCCATCCACCCGCTGACCGGTTGGCTCACCTGATCCGGTCCCGCACAGCCCTGCGGCCGCAGTTTTGCGTCCGTCTGGGGCGGCCGGTAGCCTCGTTCCTTGTGTCTGGGTGCCCCAGGCACGTCATGCGCGCCCTCAGTCTGGGGTTTCTAGGCCGGCGCAATCCACGGCACAAGCAACAACGCAGTACTCCCGTGCCCGGCAAGGTGCCGGGCCGTGATCAGCAAACAGGAAAGGGAACCACCAGGTGCCCACCATCAACCAGTTGGTCCGCAAGGGCCGCCAGGACAAGGTGTCGAAGAACAAGACGCCTGCCCTGAAGGGTTCGCCCCAGCGACGCGGTGTGTGCACCCGCGTCTACACCACCACCCCGAAGAAGCCGAACTCCGCCTTCCGCAAGGTCGCCCGTGTGCGCCTGAGCAGTGGCGTCGAGGTCACCGCCTACATCCCGGGTGAGGGTCACAACCTGCAGGAGCACTCGATCGTGCTCGTCCGCGGCGGTCGTGTGAAGGACCTGCCGGGTGTCCGCTACAAGGTCATCCGCGGCGCGCTCGACACCCAGGCCGTCAAGAACCGCAAGCAGGCGCGCAGCCGCTACGGTGCGAAGAAGGAGAAGAGCTGATGCCACGCAAGGGCCCCGCTCCGAAGCGACCGCTCGACGTCGACCCGGTCTACGGGTCGCAGCTGGTCACCCAGCTCGTCTCCAAGGTCCTCATCGACGGCAAGAAGCAGGTTGCGCAGCGCATCGTCTACGGCGCGCTCGAAGGCACCCGTGAGAAGACCGGCACCGACCCGGTCATCACCCTGAAGCGTGCGCTCGACAACGTGCGTCCCGCGATCGAGGTCAAGTCCCGCCGCGTCGGTGGTGCGACCTACCAGGTCCCGATCGAGGTCAAGGGCACCCGCGGCACCACGCTCGCCCTGCGCTGGCTCGTGGGCTACGCCGCCGAGCGCCGCGAGAAGACCATGAGCGAGCGCCTCATGAACGAGATCCTCGACGCCTCCAACGGCCTCGGTGCCGCTGTGAAGAAGCGCGAGGACACCCACAAGATGGCCGAGTCCAACAAGGCCTTCGCCCACTACCGCTGGTGATCATCGGGCAGGGGTACGCCGGGCGGCGTGCTCCTGCCGATCACCGTGCTTCTATCCCTACAGCTAAGGAACGCTGACTCACCGTGGCAGTCGACATCACGACGGACCTGAACAAGGTCCGCAACATCGGCATCATGGCGCACATCGACGCCGGCAAGACCACCACCACCGAGCGCATCCTCTTCTACACCGGCATCACCTACAAGATCGGTGAGGTCCACGAGGGCGCCGCGACGATGGACTGGATGGAGCAGGAGCAGGAGCGCGGCATCACGATCACGTCGGCTGCGACGACCTGCTGGTGGAAGAACCACCAGATCAACATCATCGACACCCCCGGCCACGTGGACTTCACCGCCGAGGTCGAGCGGTCGCTGCGGGTGCTCGACGGTGCGGTCGCGGTGTTCGACGGCGTCGCCGGCGTCGAGCCGCAGACCATGACGGTGTGGCGGCAGGCCAACAAGTACTCCGTGCCGCGGATGTGCTTCGTCAACAAGCTCGACCGCACCGGTGCCGACTTCTTCCGTTGCGTCGACATGATGGTCGAGCGCCTCAACTCCACGCCGCTGGTCCTGCAGCTCCCGATCGGTGCCGAGTCCGACTTCATCGGCGTCGTCGACCTGGTCGGCATGCGGGCGCTGGTCTGGCGCGGCGAGACCACGATGGGCGAGGACTACGTCGTCGAGGAGATCCCCGCCGAGCTGGCCGACCAGGCCGCCGAGTACCGCGAGAAGCTGCTCGAGACGCTCGCCGAGGCCGACGACGAGATCATGGAGAAGTACCTCGAGGAGGGCGAGTTCACCGTCGAGGAGCTCGAGGCCGCGATCCGTCGTGCCACGCTCGCCGACAAGCTCAACCCGGTCCTGTGCGGCACCGCGTTCAAGAACAAGGGCGTCCAGCCCCTGCTCGACGCGGTCGTCAAGTTCCTCCCGTCGCCGCTCGACATCGACGCGATCATCGGTCACTCCGTCAAGGACGAGAACGAGGAGATCAAGCGTCTTCCGTCCGACGACGAGCCCTTCTCCGGCCTCGCCTACAAGATCGCGACCGACCCGCACCTCGGCAAGCTGATCTACGTCCGGGTCTACTCCGGCAAGCTCGAGGCCGGCTCGACCGTGGTCAACTCGGTCAACGGCCGCAAGGAGCGGATCGGCAAGGTCTACCAGATGCACGCCAACAAGCGTGAGGAGATCGCGTCCGTCGGTGCCGGCCAGATCGTGGCCGTCATGGGCCTCAAGGACACCAAGACCGGACACACCCTGTCCGACCCGCAGAACCAGGTGATCCTCGAGTCGATGACGTTCCCGGCCCCGGTGATCGAGGTCGCGATCGAGCCCAAGACCAAGAGCGACCAGGAGAAGCTGGGCACCGCGATCCAGCGGCTCTCCGACGAGGACCCGACCTTCACCGTCAAGACCGACGATGAGACCGGCCAGACCATCATCGCCGGCATGGGCGAGCTCCACCTGGAGATCCTGGTCGACCGGATGAAGCGCGAGTTCCGCGTCGAGGCGACCGTCGGCAAGCCGCAGGTGGCCTACCGCGAGACCATCCGCAAGGAGGTCGCGAAGCACAGCTACACCCACAAGAAGCAGACCGGTGGGTCCGGCCAGTTCGCGAAGATCCTCGTCACCCTCGGGCCGAACGTCGACCCGGAGACCGGCCAGGGCGCCGGCTACGAGTTCATCAACAACGTGTCCGGTGGTCGCGTGCCGAAGGAGTACATCCCCTCGGTCGACCAGGGCGGCCAGGAGGCCATGGAGTTCGGCGTGCTCGCCGGCTACCCGATGGTCGACGTCAAGTACACGCTCGAGGACGGCGCCTACCACGACGTCGACTCCTCGGAGCTGGCGTTCAAGATCGCGGGCATGCAGGCCTTCAAGGAGGCCGCACGGATGGCGAAGCCCGTGCTGCTGGAGCCGATGTTCGCCGTCGAGGTCACCACGCCGGAGAGCTTCCTCGGCACGGTGATCGGCGACATCAACAGCCGTCGCGGTCAGATCCGCGCGCAGGAGGAGCGTCACGGCGACATCGTCGTGAACGCCCTCGTGCCGCTGTCCGAGATGTTCGGGTACGTTGGCGACCTGAGGTCGAAGACCTCCGGCCAGGCTTCGTACTCGATGGAGTTCGACTCGTACGCCGAGGTTCCTTCGAACATCGCCGACGAGATCATCAAGAAGGTACGCGGCGAGTAATCGGCGTACGCCCTCGGCACCACCCCTTTAGTACGAGTCAGTAACACACCAAACCAGGAGGAGCCCCCAGTGGCTAAGGCGAAGTTCGAGCGGACCAAGCCGCACGTGAACATCGGGACGATCGGTCACATCGACCACGGCAAGACGACGCTGACCGCGGCGATCTCGAAGGTTCTGCACGACAAGTACCCGGACCTCAACGAGGCGTCGCCGTTCGACTCGATCGACAAGGCTCCCGAAGAGCGTCAGCGCGGCATCACGATCTCGATCGCGCACATCGAGTACCAGACCGAGTCGCGTCACTATGCGCACGTCGACTGCCCCGGTCACGCCGACTACATCAAGAACATGATCACCGGCGCGGCTCAGATGGACGGCGCGATCCTCGTGGTCGCCGCCACCGACGGCCCGATGCCGCAGACGCGTGAGCACGTGCTGCTCGCCCGCCAGGTCGGCGTGCCGGCCCTGGTGGTCGCGCTGAACAAGTGCGACATGGTCGACGACGAGGAGCTCATCGAGCTCGTCGAGATGGAGGTGCGCGAGCTCCTCTCCGAGTACGAGTTCCCGGGCGACGACGTGCCGGTCGTGCGCGTTGCTGCCTTCCCGGCGCTCAACGGCGACGAGAAGTGGGGCGAGTCGGTTGCCGAGCTCATGTCGGCGGTCGACGAGTACATCCCGACCCCGGAGCGCGACACCGAGAAGCCGTTCCTCATGCCCGTCGAGGACGTCTTCACGATCACCGGTCGTGGCACCGTCATCACGGGCCGCATCGAGCGGGGCATCGTGAAGGTCAACGAGGAGGTCGAGATCATCGGCATCCGCGAGGGCTCGCAGAAGTCGACCGTCACCGGTGTCGAGATGTTCCGCAAGCTGCTCGACGAGGGCCAGGCCGGTGAGAACGTCGGTCTGCTCCTCCGTGGCACCAAGCGCGAGGACGTCGAGCGCGGCATGGTCGTGATCAAGCCGGGCACGACCACCCCGCACACCAACTTCGACGCGTCGGTCTACATCCTGTCGAAGGAGGAGGGCGGCCGTCACACGCCGTTCTTCAACAACTACCGTCCGCAGTTCTACTTCCGCACCACGGACGTGACCGGCGTCGTGACCCTCCCCGAGGGCACCGAGATGGTCATGCCGGGCGACAACACCGAGATGGCCGTGGAGCTCATCCAGCCCATCGCGATGGAAGAGGGCCTGCGGTTCGCCATCCGTGAGGGTGGACGCACCGTCGGTGCTGGTCGCGTCACCAAGATCACCAAGTGATGTGACGGGTCCGATCCACCCGATCTGACCCGATCGTCATCCGACGGCCCCGGACCGCAAGGTCCGGGGCCGTCGTGTTTCTCCGGCACCGCCGGATGGGAGGATCGACCGCATGAGCGAGCAGCCGCCGCAGGACCCCGATCTGGCACCTCCGGGCCCGGCCCCCCAGATGCCGGCCCCCCAGCCTTCGGCGCCCCCGAACCCGGCGGCCCCGAACCCGCCGGCCCCGAACCCGTACCAGCCGTACGCGCCCGGCTACGGGCCGACCGGCCTGCCGATGTGGGCCCCCGACCACCCGCAGGCGACCACGGTGCTCCTGCTGGGGATCCTCGGGATGGCGGTCTGCCAGGTGGTCGCACCCTTCGCATGGGTGATGGGCTCGCGGGTGCGCAAGGAGATCGACGCCTCGGGCGGCAAGATCGGCGGTCGCAGCCAGGTGCAGATCGGCTACGTGCTCGGCATCATCGGCAGCTGTCTGCTGATCTTCTACGTCCTCGGCGGCATCGCCTACTTCGGTGTCGTGATCGCCGCGATCGCCGCCGGCGCGTGACCGACGACCCACGGGGGGTCACCCCGGCGCGCCCGCACCAGAAGCTGACCGAGGACGGTCGCCGGATGCGGGAGGTGCTGACCTACAGCCGCCGCGGCAGCCGCTTCACGCCGACCCAGGCCGCGGCCTGGGAGGCCCACCACGAGCGGTGGGTGATCCCGGACGAGGCGGTCGACGCCGAGGACTTCTCGCTCGATGCCTGGTTCGGACGTGGGCCGGCGGACCGCGACGGGCTGATCGTCGAGATCGGCTCCGGTGTCGGTGAGGCGACCGCGGCCCTGGCGGCAGCGCGCCCGTCGTACGACGTGCTCGCCATCGAGGTCTGGCGGCCGGGGGTCGCGGCGACGCTCGGCCGGCTGGGGGAGGCCGGCGCCGGCAACGTCCGGCTGTGCAGCGTCGACGCCGTCTGGTCGGTCGAGCACCTGCTCGGGCCGGAGACGGTCACGGAGCTGTGGACCTTCTTCCCCGATCCGTGGCACAAGACGCGGCACCACAAGCGCCGGCTGGTGACGCCGGCGTTCGCGGCGCTGGCCGCGCGCCGGCTGCGGCCGGGAGGGGTGTGGCGGCTCGCGACGGACTGGCAGGACTACGCCGACCAGATGCTCGAGGTCCTGGACGCCGAGCCGGCCCTCGAGGGCGGCGTGGTCGAGCGGTGGGACGAGCGGCCGGTCACGAAGTTCGAGCGCAAGGGCGTCGCAGCGGGGCGGACCATCACCGACCTGCGGTATCGCCGTCCTTGAGGATCGCGATCTCCTCGTCGACGTACGGGTCCTCCTCGCCGAGCGCGACCAGCTCGGCCTTGAGGGCCTGCTGGAGCGCGAGCGCCTCCTCGCGCCGGCCCAGGTTGCGCAGGGCCCACGCGACCATCCAGCGCGCGACCCGCGTCCGACCCGGGTCGCCGATCCGTTCCCGCGCGGCCAGGGCATCCTCGAACAGCACCAGCGCACGGGCGAACTCGCCGGCATCGGCGTGCAACATGGCGAGGTTGCTGAGCAGCGACGCGTCCCAGTCCCGGGCGCGGGGGTCGGCGGACGCGGCAGCGACGGCGAGCGCACGCTCGGTGATCGCGCCCTGCTCGGTCGGATCGCTCACCAGGGCGAGCATGTGCAGGGCGTCGACGCGCAGCTCGTCGAGCCGGGCACCCTCGGCGACCTCCGCCGCCTCGACGAAGAACCGCCGGGCATGGCCCGGGTCCCCCGAGGAGCGGTAGACGCGTCCCTGCTCGAGCAGCAGCCGGCACTCCACCTCGGCCGACCCCGCCGGCGAGAGGTCGTCGAGCACGGTGTGCGCGTCGTCGTACCGCTCCTGGAGGCCGAGCGCGCGGGCAACCTGGGTCAGGAGCACTGCACGTTGCTCGCCCTCGACGGCCGCGGCGGCGGCGCGGAACCGTTCCTCGGAGCCGGCCGGGTCGTCGAAGTCCCACAGGTCGAGGGGGTGCATGACGCAAGTCTGTCCTGCGGGCGGCGTCTCGTCCGGGAGATTTCGGCCATGTGACGTTCACGCCCGGTTGGGGCGTGTCGCAGGATCGATTGCACTGTGCGGGGTACTTTCACAGCACTGGCGGGTGGGGAAGCCCGCTAGATCGGGAGGCCCGTTCGTGACCAACGATTGCATCACCCGCGGTGGGTGCCAGGGTCCTCCCTGTCGCGCGCTGCGGGTGGTCGGGCGCCGGCACTCCGGCGTTCGGGCCCGTGCGACTGCTCCAGCAACCGCTTCCCGGTCCGACTGCGAGGATTAGGACCGGGCGGGAGTGCGCGCGCGGTCTGGTGAGGTGCGAAGTGCCTAACACGAAGTCCCGCGCCGCTGTCAGCCATGACGCCCGGCAGGCCGAACAGTCCCGCGCCCCGGTCCCGGGCCGCCGTACGTACGTGCTCGACACGAGCGTCCTGCTCGCCGATCCGGCCGCCCTGCGCCGCTTCGCCGAGCACGAGGTGGTCCTCCCGGTCGTGGTCATCACCGAGCTGGAGGGCAAGCGGCATCACCCCGAGCTGGGGTACTTCGCCCGCAGCGCGCTGCGGATGCTCGACGAGATGCGGATCAGCCACGGCCGTCTCGACACCCCGGTCCCCGTCGGCGACGAGGGTGGATCGCTGCGGGGCGAGCTCAACCACACCGACGTGGCGTCGCTGCCATCGGGCTTCCGGCCCCACAACGGGCAGTGGGACAACGACTCCAGGATCCTGGCGGTCGCCCGCAACCTCGCCGACGAGGGCCACGACGTCACGCTGGTCTCCAAGGACCTCCCGTTGCGCATCAAGGCGTCCGCGGTGGGGCTTCAGGCCCAGGAGTACCGCGGCGAGGCGATCAGCGACTCCGACACCGGCTACTCGGGGATGGCCGAGCTCGACGTCGCCGCCGAGGAGCTCGACGAGCTGTACGACGACGGCACCCTCGACCTGGAGGCGGTCCGCGACCTGCCGTGCCACCAGGGCCTGGTCCTCCTGTCCGACCGCGGTACGGCCCTCGGGCGCGTCGGTCCGGACAAGCAGGTCCACCTGGTGCGGGGCGACCGCGAGGCCTTCGGCATCCACGGCCGCTCCGCCGAGCAGCGGATCGCGCTGGAGATGCTGCTCGACCCCGAGGTCGGGATCGTCTCGCTCGGAGGCCGCGCCGGCACCGGCAAGTCGGCCCTGGCGCTCTGCGCCGGCCTCGAGGCGGTGATGGAGCGTCGCCAGCACAAGAAGGTCGTGGTGTTCCGGCCGCTCTTCGCGGTCGGAGGCCAGGAGCTCGGCTACCTGCCCAGGTCCGAGTCGGAGAAGATGTCGCCCTGGGCACAGGCGGTCTTCGACACCCTCGGTGCGCTCACCTCGCGCGACGTCATCGAGGAGGTCCTCGACCGCGGCATGCTCGAGGTGCTTCCGCTGACCCACATCCGGGGCCGGTCGCTGCACGACTCGTTCGTGATCGTCGACGAGGCCCAGTCGCTGGAGCGCAATGTCCTGCTGACCGTGCTCTCGCGGATCGGGGCCAACTCGAAGGTCGTGCTCACCCACGACGTCGCGCAGCGCGACAACCTCCGCGTCGGACGCCACGACGGCGTCGTGGCGGTGGTCGAGAAGCTCAAGGGCCACCCGCTCTTCGCCCACGTCACCCTGACCCGGTCCGAGCGGTCGCCCATCGCGGCTCTTGTCACCGAGATGCTGGAGAACGTGGTCGTCTGAGCTGCCCGATCGGCAACGTCATACGGCTCGCACCGTCCGCGGTGCGAGCCGTATGACGTTGCGGGAGGGGGACCGAGCCGGTCAGGCGGCGCGCTGCCGACCTCGACCGAGTGCGTCGGAGATCTGCTCGAAGAAGTCGTCGGGTTGGAGCCGGAGTCCGAGCAGGGGGAGTCGCAGGACCACGTCGCCGTCCAGCGCGAGGGAGTTCTGCCTGAGTGCGTCTCCGATGACGTTCTCGGCCCACGTGTGGTGGATGCCGTCGATCTCGACCACCACGCCGAGGTCGGGCCAGTAGAGATCGAGGAAGTACCGGCCCCGTCGATCCTTGCGGAGAACCTGTCGTGCCGGGGGCGGCATGCCGCGACGCCGAAGCTCCCGGGCCACGTCGATCTCGCTGAGCGTCCGTCCGCCATCGAGCAGGTCGTTGACGACGGCGTGGAGAAGGAGCCTTCGCTTGGCGCGGAGGATCCGCAGCAGCGCCTCGCCCAGCTGCGCCGGCGTGGCGAGACCCTGCTGAACCACGAGCGTCAGGATGTAGGCGGCCTGCTTGTCCGTCGAGGCCCACAATGCGGCACGGACCGCTGCGATCGGCACCCGGGTGCGCGGGATGCCGCTCGGTGCAACGTCGTCACTGCGCCATCGCCGAGTCTGACGGATGTTGTAGCGCCGGGTTCGGCGTACCCGCGCGCCGCGCGGGACGGACACCCGGACCCGATCGGTGGTGAACCGCTCCAACCCGGATGCCTGGAGTGCAGACACGCCGTCCAACATCGCCCTCGGCCCCCCGTGGAGCACGGCAGCCCATCGATGTGCTTCGGCAGACAAGGGTCCGTTGTGCAGGGCCACCACTTGGCCAGTGACCTTGCGCCAGCGTCCGGCACGGAGGTGGCCCGTGATCTCCCAGCGACGCACGCCGGCCTCGATGAGCTGGGCGCGGGACATGACCCCGCTCTGCTCGCGGGCGAGTGCGAACACCGGTTGCCACTGCTCGTCGTCGAAGATGCGGGAAGGTCCGTTGTTGGGCATGACGCCGAGACTGATGCTGTCGGCACGACGGGAGAACCCGCTCGTCGCGGGTCTGTGGAGAACCCGCGGCGGAACCGGGGTGGGGATGCCAGGTGGCCTGTGCGGCAACGTCATACGGCTCGCACCGTCCCCGGTGCGAGCCGTATGACGTTGCGCGTCGGCGTTGTCGTAGGACGCACGATCCTGGGGCGGTTGTGACCGATGTGACGGGCGGGGTCAACTCGTCGAGCATCCGGCGCGGGTCGGTTTGCGACTGCGAGTGAAGTCAGGCAGTGTGTGCCGGGTTGCCATTGGTCAGGTCCGTCGACCTGATCGCCTCGGGGGGCAGCCTTTTCTCTGTCGTCGACCACGGATCGTGCCCTTGTCGAATCACGCGAAGCCTGTTCCCAAGCACCGCGGCACCCCCAAGCACGCACACCTGAAGGAAGCCCCGAAGAAGGCCGCCCGCAACACGGTGGTCCTGTCCGGCGTGGCGCTCGCCGTCACCGGCATCACCATCGGCGGTGGCCTGCTCGGCAAGAGTGGGACCGAGACGCCGAGCGTCTCGGCGGATCTCGACCGCGCCGTCGGTGACCTCGTTCCCGAGGCCGATCCGGCCGACACCGGCGAGCGCGTGCCCGTCGTCTCCCGCAACGACCGCCGCGGCGCGGCGGACCCCGCCAAGCAGGCGGGCCTCGTCCAGACCGAGGCGTCAGCGGTCACCGAGTCCGAGCAGCTCTCGCAGTCCGACCCGCGGGACATCGCACGAGCGCTGATGGGTGACTTCGGCTTCGGTCAGGACCAGTTCGGCTGCCTCGACTCGCTGTGGACCCGCGAGTCCAACTGGGACGTGTACGCCGACAACCCCACCTCGTCGGCCTACGGCATCCCGCAGTCCCTCCCCGGCTCGAAGATGGCGTCGGCCGGCAGCGACTGGGCCACCAACCCGGTCACCCAGATCACCTGGGGCCTCGGCTACATCCGGGACCGCTACGGCAGCCCGTGCTCGGCCTGGGGCCACTCCGAGTCGGTCGGCTGGTACTGACCGGCATGTGCAGCATGATGCTCCGCACCTCGGGTGGGCGCCGGCGTACCCACGGGCACGCGTGACCACCGAGGTCACCGACTTCCGCGCCGACCGGGTCGGATCGGCTCTCGCAGGGACCAATCCCACGGTGCTGCGCCGCCTCCGCGCCGGCTTCGCGGTGATCGGCGACGTGCAGCACCTGCCCGGCTACTGCGTGCTGATCACGGACACGCCCGGCGTCGACCAGCTGATCGACCTGCCCGCGGAACGGCAGCTGCTCTTCCTCGAGGACATGGCGATCCTCGGTCGGGCGGTGGCCGAGGTGTGCGCCGGCCGCGACCCGCAGTTCCGGCGGATCAACCTCGAGATCCAGGGCAACACCGACGCCTTCCTGCACGCGCACGTCACGCCGCGCTACGAGTGGGAACCACCGGAGATCGTCGGCTGGCCGCAGGCCCTCCACCACTGGACGAAGGCGATGACCGACCCGGCGACCAAGCCGCTCGGACCGGAGCACGAGGGGCTGCGGCACGAGCTCGGCGACGAGATCGACCGACAGCTGGCCCGGGCGCGGCTGCAATAGGCCGATCGGCAGGTCGGGCAGGTCGGGCAGGTCGGCCGAAATCATCTATATGGCGGATGCCGTGGCGGGTGGTCCGGCCCTAGCGTCCTGGTAGCCCCGAGCGGTTCGGGGGCCGGTGTCCCGGGGGACGCCGGGAGCTCCCCCGAAAGAAGCCCGCCATGAGAACTCTCTCGCTCAACCGGCCGGGGCGTCGGCTGGTCGGACTGGCCGCGGTGGCCTCGCTCGCCGCAGCCCTGCTGACCGGCGCGCCCGCCCACGCCGTACCGACTCCGGATCCGGACCGCACCAGCACGACACCGACCGGGTGGGGGTGGCACACCAGCGTGTCGACGAGCACGATCTCGTCGTACGTCGGGCAGGGCAACCGGATCATCGACCTGGAGCCGACCTCCAGCACCCCGACGTTCACCGTCTCCTATGCGAAGAACTCAGGCAGCTACTCCCGCGCATGGTGGTGGTACTACAACCTCACCGCTGCCCAGGTCGGGAGCAAGGTCACCGAGCACAACGCCCGGATCATCGACCTCGAGCAGTACTCCACGTCGAGAGGCGTGCGCTACGCCGTCGTGCTGGTGCACAACGTCGATCCCGCCAACAAGGCCTGGGGCTACCACTTCAACGCCTCCCCGACGACCATCAGCCAGTACATCTCCGCGAACAACATGCGGATCATCGACATCGACCGCACGCCGTCCGGTGGGTTCAACGTCGTCTACATCTCCAACTCGGGCGTCGACGCCAAGTCGTGGTGGTACTACTACGGCCGGACGTCCACCCAGGTCAGCAGCCTGCTGCAGACCAACCAGGCGCGGCTCATCGACATCGAGCGCACGAGCGACGGCAAGTTCGACGTCGTCATGCAGCGGACCTCCGGTGAGGCATGGTGGTGGTTGGTCGGTGCCAGCAAGAAGCAGGTGAGTGAGCTTGCCGCGCAGACCGGGTCCCGGATCTACAAGATCTCGTCGTTCCTCTCCAACGGGTCACGCCGCTACGACGTGCTCTTCATCGACACCACCAACGCGGAGACCCGCCGTATCCGCAACGCGGTGTCCTCAGGGGCGATCGGGCAGTGGGGCTTCTACGCCAAGCGCGTCGGTGGCTCGCACCTCGTCGGCCTCAACCACAGCACGAGGTTCGAGCCGGCCAGCATGATCAAGATCTTGCACGCCGTGCACATGATGCGCGACGTCCAGCTCAACTCCCCGACGATCAACACGAGCGTCACCTGGTACGCACACCCGTCGTACCCCGCTCGCTACCAGAGCAGCACCAACTACTCGCGTGACAAGAACATCTGCGCCTACTCCTCCACCGGGACACTCCTCACCGGCAAGACGTACTCCAACTCGATGGGTCTCATCATCGAGCAGATGCTGGAGTCGTCGGACAACCGGACCACGGACGCCGTCGTACGCCGGTACGGGTTCAACGCGCTCAACCAGACCAGGGTGCTGGCCGGGATGACCAAGAGCGACCTCAACCACCGGATCGGGTGCCCCGCCGCGTCGTCACCGCAGCCCCAGCAGCCGAACGTGCTGACCCTCTACGACGCCGGCAAGATCTGGGAGGGCGTGGAGAACGGGACTCTCCTGGACACCACGCACCGCAACCTGCTCTACAACCGGACGTGGGGCTGGACCGGGGCGAGCGGTGCGCTCCGGACGATGATCCTGCAGGAGGCGGCCAACGCCGGCCTCACCTCCGAGGAGGCGACCGCGTTCGCCGACGGCATCCGGCGGAAGGCGAAGGGGGGCGGCTACGGGTTCTGCCGCAACGACTCCTGCACCAAGCTGCGCTCGATCAGCACCGACGGCGGCATCCTCTGGGTGCCGGTGCGGGCCCGTGGCGGCATCATCGTTCCCAGGGCCTACGTCCACGGTCGCTTCATGGACACGCACAGCACCTACGACTGCACGTCGTCCGACTACAAGAACGTGTGCCAGCCCGCGCTCAACGCCTTCACCTCAAAGATCGACCTCGAGGTGGTGCGGACGATCGTCCGCGACGCCTTGAAGACCTACTGAGCAGGTTCGCGCGACCGACCAGCCCCCGGCCTCGGCCGGGGGCTGGTCGGCGTGCGACCTCGGACCTGCTCGGCTAGGGGTGGGTCATGTCCTCGACGTCGAGGGCGGCGTCGAGCTGCTCGAGCGTGAGCTCGCCGCGGTCGACGTACCCCATCGACAGCACGGTCTCGCGGATCGTGGCGCCGTCGGCCAGCGCCTGCTTCGCGATCTTCGCGGCGGCCTCGTAGCCGAGGTAGCGGTTGAGCGGGGTCACGACGGAGGGCGACGACTCCGCGTAGCGGCGCATCCGGTCGGCGTCGGCGGTGATCCCGTCGATGCAGCGCGCCGCGAGGGTGCGCGACGACGTGGACAACAGACGGATCGACTCCAGCACGTTGCGTGCCAGCACCGGCATCGCGACGTTGAGCTCGAAGCTGCCGCTCGCGCCGGCCATCGTCACCGCGGCGTCGTTGCCGATCACCTGCATGCAGACCATCAAGGTGGCTTCGGGCAGCACCGGGTTGACCTTGCCGGGCATGATCGACGACCCCGGTTGCAGGTCCGGGAGGTGGATCTCGGCGAGCCCGGTGGTCGGTCCGGAGCCCATCCAGCGCAGGTCGTTGCAGATCTTGGTGAGGCCGACGGCGATCGTGCGGAGCACGCCGCTGAGCTCGACCAGCGAGTCGCGGGTCCCCTGGGCCTCGAAGTGGTTGCGCGCCTCGCTGAAGGCCTCGCCGGTCTGCTCCGTGAGCGCCTCGATCGCGGCGGCCGGGAAGCCGGCGGGGGTGTTGATGCCGGTGCCGACGGCGGTGCCGCCGAGGGGGAGCTCCCGCACCCGGGGGAGTACGGCGTCGAGCCGCTCGACGCCGTACCGGATCGTCGCGGCGTAGCCGCCGAACTCCTGGCCCAGCATGACCGGGGTGGCATCCATCAGGTGCGTGCGGCCGGACTTCACGAGGTCGGCGAACTCGACCGCCTTGGCCTCGAGCGAGCGGGCCAGCGCGTCGAGGGCCGGTCGGAGATCCTGGGTCACGCCGAGCGTCGCGGCCACGTGGATGGCGGTCGGGAAGGTGTCGTTGCTGGACTGGCTGGCGTTGACGTGGTCGTTGGGGTGCACCTCCACGCCGGCGGCCGCGGCGAGGGAGGCGATGACCTCGTTGGCGTTCATGTTCGATCTGGTGCCGGAGCCGGTCTGGAAGACGTCGATCGGGAACTGGTCGTCGTGGCGGCCCTCGGCCACCTCGCGAGCGGCCGCGGCGATCGCGTCCGCGGTCGCGGCGGGGAGCACGTCGAGCCGGCCGTTCGCGGTGGCGGCGGCTGCCTTCACCGCTCCCAGCGCGTGGACGAGTGCCGGCTCGATCGGGGTGCCGCTGATCGGGAAGTTCTCGATCGCGCGTTGCGTCTGCGCCTTCCACAGGGCGGCGGCGGGCACCCGCACCTCGCCCATGGAGTCGTGCTCGACGCGGAAGTCATCCTCGGAATCGCTCACGCCCCGACGCTACCCGCTGGCGCGTTGACTATTGGTAACTAATCAGTTACTAATGGTCCGTGGATGCTTTCGCCGCTCTGGCCGACCCGACCCGTCGGGCACTGGTCGTCCGGCTCGCGGCCGGGCCGATGCGCGTGGTCGACCTGGCCGCCGAGCACCAGGTCAGCCGGCCCGCGATCAGCAAGCACCTCCGGTTGTTGGGCGAGGCGGGACTGGTCGACGTGGAGGACCGGGGGCGCGAGCGCCACTACCGGCTCGACCGGGCCGGCCTGCACCCGGTGCGCGACCTGATCGACGCCCTGACGCCGGCGCCTCCGTTCACCGAGCACGACCTCGACGCGCTCGAGCTCGAGGTCCGCCGGGCCGGCCGCGACCGGCGCGCCGCCCATCACCAACAGGAGGAGACCGCATGACGACCCCCACCATCCCGACCGCGACCGGCCGCAAGGAGATGAGGCGCGGGCGGCCCTATGTCGTGATGACCCGCCAGTTCCGGGCGCCGATCGAGGACGTCTGGGCCGCAGTCACGGAGTCGGACCGGCTCGCGCGGTGGATCGGCACCTGGGCCGGCGACCCCGCGGACGGCAAGGTGCTGTTCCAGATGCGCTTCGAGGGAGACGACGTGCCCTCGGAGGAGTTCGTCATCGACGAGTGCGAGGCACCGCTGCGACTCGCGATCACCACCAAGGCGCCGTACGAGGACGGGGACGTCACCTGGCACCTCGAGCTCGACCTGGTCGAGGCCGACGGCGTCACCACGCTGACGTTCGCGCAGTCCGTGCCCGACCCGGCGATGGCGCCGAGCGTGGGGCCGGGATGGGACTACTACCTCGACCGGATGGTCGCTGCCGAGAGCGGCGGCGACCCGGCCGGGGTGGTGTTCGAGGACTACTACCCAGCGCTGTCCGGCCACTACGAGGACGCGTTCGCGCGCTGAACGACCTCAGGGCTCGGTGGGGCAGGGTGCGTCGCCGATGCCGTACTGGATGAGCATGTCCTCGTCGATCTGCACCTCGGCGTACTCGCCGTGGCCGGCGGTCTTGCTGTCGGACCAGGTGACGAAGAGCTGGCGGTCGCCCTGGTCCTGGAGAGCGGCGTCGTACGAGCTGTCGTGGTAGGCACAGGTGACGGCGAACCGGTCGACCTCGGTGTAGTCGCCATCCACCTCGGCGAGCAGCACGACGGACGCCTCGGGACCGTCGTGCACGAGCTGCACCCGGACCGTCTTGCCCGCCTCGGACATCTCGATCTCGTCGAGCACGACCTCCGTCGGCTCCGTCGGCCCGGTCGAGGTGGGATCGTCGGATGCCGTGTCGTCGGGGGAGTCGCCCTCGCGCAGGAAGAGGAGCACGACCGCGACGACCGCGACGACGGCCAGCACGGCGACCGCGCCGACCAACACAGGATTGGTACGGCGGCCTCCGGGCCGGCCGGGTTCCGGCGCCGCTGCTGTCGGCCGGGTCCGCGCCGGGGGCGGCTCCTCGCTGACCACCCGGGTCGCGTCGCCGATGGCTGTCGGGGGAGGAGCAGCCCGGTCCACGGTCGGCCGCTGGGTGGGGCCAGGATCGACGGCGGCGCCCGGGACCGTGGGCCGGTCCGGCGCGCTCAGCGAGTCGGGGACCGACGGGCGGGTGAGCACCAGGTCGACCGGCACGAAGCCGGCGGCGTGCGCGAGGACGGAGAGCGCCCACCGGGCGCCGTCGGACTCGCTCGTCCCACGGTCCCGCGCCAGCAGGTCGCCCTGCGCCGCGATGGAGGTCGCCGGGTCGGCGCCGAGCGCGAGCTGGTCCTTCAGCCGCTGGACCGCGCCGGTGGAGATGGCCCCGACCAGCAGGCTCACCTCGCCGGTCGACGCTGCGCCCTCGGAGACGAAGTCGTCGAAGGCGGCGCGGAAGGCGACCGGGTCGTCAAAGATCTGGGGGCCGACCTGGGCGCGGAGGTCGGCGAGCTCGTCGTGCAGGGCCACGCTCACAGCATGTCAGAGGGGCAGCCCGCCGGTGGCCGCATAGGCCATCAGCCTCTCCGCCAGGTAGCCGCCGTCGTCGTCGGCCGACGTGGACGGCTTCCCCTGGCTGCCAGCGTTGGTCACCCCGTCGCCCGCGGCGTCGCACGGGCAGGTCGTCGTCTCCCGGCCACCGTCCACCCCGAAGACGATGCCGATCACCCCGGCGTCGCGCAGCGCGACCAGGTGGGGGAAGTCGTCGCCGGCGAGGATCCACTCGACCCAGCTGTCGCGCCAGTGGAAGGCCGTGTCGTCGAGGGTGCGGTAGACCGAGTTGCCGACCGGCACGTTGTCGAGGATCACCCGGGTGTCCGTGGCCGCGCTGATGCCCGACACCCACGTGAGCAGCCGTTCGAAGAAGCGCTCGTCGGGGATGTACCGCTCGCCGCGCGAGCCGCCCTCGGCGTACACCATGATGTTGTCGAGGAAGTCGAACCGTGCGCCGAGCGTCGCGTAGGACTCGCCGAAGGCCGTCGCCCACTGACTCGCCTGCTCCTCGGTCGGCAGGTCCGGGATGAAGTCGTCGTTGATCTGCCACGGTGAGACCGTCAGCCCGACCCGGACCTGGGGGGCCAGCTCGTCGCGCAGGGTGAGCCAGGCCTGCGCCCATCCTGCGAACGTGTCCGGGAGCCCGTCGAGCCCCTCGACCCCTGTGTCGGCGACCGCGAACGGGATGGTGGTGGCATCGGGCGAGCCGGAGAGGAGCTCGCCGGCCACGTCCTGCTCGATGAGCAGCTCGACCGGCGCCTCGACGCTGCCGAGCTCCCGGAGAAGGTCGCGGACGTTGGTCCAGTAGGTGGCCATCTCGTCGCGGTCCCGCACCAGGTCGATCAGGTCGCCACCACTCAGCTCGCCGCCGTCCTGGCCGGTCAGGGGGAGGGCGTAGTACTGCACCCGGGCCGGGATGCCGGCGGCGACCAGGTCGCGGACCCGGGCGCCGGTCGGCTGCGGGCCGGACTCGGCCTGTGCGCGGGGTGACTGGGGATCGCCGCCGGCGAAGACCTCGGTGCCGACGTCCGGTCCGAACCGCGCCGAGATCGACGGCACCAGCTCCGCCGGCAACCGGACCGTGAGCTCGAACGTCTCCGGGAACCCGGACGGCAGCGCGGGCAGGCCCGCCGGCGCGGCGGGCAAGGTGGACCCGTCCGCAGAGGCCTCGGTGCCCGCCGTGTCGCCTCCCGTCGCCTCCCGGTCCGTGCCGGGCTCGTCGCCGTCACCGAGCAGCACGACCGCGATGACAGCGGCGACCGCGAGGGCCACGAGGACGGCGATGATCGCGACGACCCGGCCCCGCCCGCCCGGTCCTCCGTCACCGGCCGGTGCCGCCGCGGGATCTGCCGGTGACCGGGTGAGAGTGAGGTGGTCCGCGGGCGCGGGCGTGGAGCTGGAGGCCGCTGGCGGTGCCGGTACGTCGGCTCCGGGCCGGGTGAACGTGCTCTCGAACGCGTCGGGGTTCAGCGGAGGGGCGGGAGTGGGCGCGGGCTCCGGCTCGGTCTCGGCACCGGGATCGCCGAGTGCGAAGGGCCGGGTGCTGACCCGTCCGACACCGGCCAGACCGTGCGCGTAGGCGAGGGCGGAGAGCGCCCACCGGGCGCCGTGGGTCTCGACCGTGCCGCGGTCGCGGGCCAGCCGCGCGGCCTCGACCGCTATTGCGATCTCCGGGTCCGCGTGGATCTCGAGCTGGGCGAGCAGGCGCTGGAAGGAGCCGGTCGCGATCGCGTCGACCAGCAGGCGCCGCTCGCCGGTTGTCGCCGCGCCCTCGGGAACGAAGTCGTCGAACGCGCCCCGAAAGGTGTCCGCGTCGCCGAAGACCTGTGGGCCGACCTGCGTGAAGAGCTCGCGGAGCTCGTCCTGAAGCGGCACGCAGCGATGCTACTCGCGGACGACCCCCGCGGAATCGCTCAATCGAACAGTTCGCTGAGCCAGCTCTCCTTCTTGCGCTTCTTGTAGTAGCCCTGCTGCTGCGGGGGGTACTGCGGCGCGCGGCGGTCGTCGTACCGGTCGTACGCCGGCTGCGGTGCCTGTGGTGCCTGCGGCGCGGGCGGGGCCGGGGCCACCGGCTGCTCCATCGACGCCGACCGGTCGATGATCTTGTCGAGCTCGCCCCTGTCGAGCCACACACCCCGGCACTCCGGGCAGTAGTCGATCTCGATCCCGCTCCGCTCGCTCATCACCAGCGTGGTCTCGTCGTTCGGGCAGCGCATCGGTTCTCCTCGTGCTTCGGGGGTTACTGCGTGTCCAACGTAGCCCGGTGGGCGTGGGTTCCCGGCCGGACTGTGGCCCGCGTCGCCCGTTGCCGGGCGATCGGTTGCTGCCTAGGGTGGGCGGTCTGACTGGATAACGAGCCTCGGGAGCAGCATGTCGATCGATCGACGGACCCTGGTCAGGTCTGCCGCCGCGCTGAGTGCGGCTGGCCCGTTCGCCGGTCTCGCGGCGTCGGACACGGTCCAGGCGCCGCCGCAGGCCGCGGCGCTGGTCCCGGTCAAGGACAAGCGCGACGGCGTGGTCAGGCTCCATCTGCCGCGGGGCTTCAACTACCGCTCGTTCCACGACACCGAGGCCCCGGTGGTGCTCACCGACGGCACCCACCTCCCGGGTCGCCACGCCGGCATGGGCGCGTTCGCCGGGCCGGGTGACACGGTGATCCTCGTCCGCAACCACGAGGTCAACAACCCGAGCCCGGCGTTCGGGCCGATCGGCACGACCGCGCCGGCGCCGTACGACGCCATGGCCGGTGGTGGCACCACGACGATCCAGGTCACCCGGCGCGGTCAGGTGATCCGCGCGTTCACCAGCCTCAACGGGACGATGATGAACTGCTCGGGCGGCCGGATGCCGTGGGGAGCCTGGGTCACCTGCGAGGAGACCGTCAACGGGCCCGACGTCGGGCCCGACTTCACCGGCGCCTCGAACGTCCCGCTCACCCAGCCCCACGGCTACGTCTTCGAGGTGCCGGTCAGTCACCAGCCGGGCAGGGGGCAGTCGGACCGGCAGCCGATCCGCAGTGCCGGACGGTTCGCCCACGAGGCCGTCTCGTTCGACCCGGAGGACGGCTGCCTCTACCTCACCGAGGACAACTTCGCCTTCGCGTCGGGCTTCTACCGCTACCGGCCGCCGTCGCACCCGATGGTGGTCGGCCGGCTCGAGGACGGCGGCACCCTGCAGATGCTCAAGGTGGCGGGCATGGACAACGCGCACCTCGAGGCCGCGCAGAAGACCGGCACGACGTACGACGTCGAGTGGGTCGACATCGCCGAGCCGGACGTGCTCTACGACTACACGGCGGGCCAGACGGCGCCGACGCCGAACGACACCGCGATCGTCCACGTCAGCAGCCAGGGGTGGTCGCAGGGCGCCGCCTTCTTCTCCCGCCTCGAGGGCCAGGTGTACGACGACGGCGTCGTCTACTTCACCTCCACCCAGGGCGGCGGCGTGCCCGAGAGTGCGTCCCACAACCCCGACGGGTTCGGCCGCGGCTCGGGCCAGGTGTGGGCCTATGACACCCGCGCCCAGACGCTGCGCGTCGTGTTCCAGTCGTCGGGTCCGCTCGAGCTGGACCTGCCCGACAACATCACCACCTCGGCGGCCGGGTCGCTCGTCGTGTGCGAGGACAGCGCCGACGACAACTTCATCCGCGGGCTCTCGCCGGACGGCTCGATCTGGGACATCGCCCTCAACCGGCTGCGCAGCGCCGCCGGCGCCGACCGGAGCGACGACGAGTTCGCTGGGTCGACGTTCAGCCCCGACGGGCGCACGCTGTTCGTGAACATCCAGGCCAGCGCCGGCATGACGTTCGCGATCTGGGGTCCGTGGCGCAGGATCGGCGTCTAGCGGCGCCGGGGCTACTCGGCCGAGCGCACCCGGATCCCGGAGATGGGAACGTTGACGGCGCCCGACGGGTCGGTGAAGAAGTCGTTGCCCTTGTCGTCGACCACGATGAAGGCGGGGAAGTCCTCGACCTCGATCTTCCAGACCGCCTCCATGCCGAGCTCGGGGTACTCCAGCACCTCGACCGACTTGATGCAGTCTTGGGCCAGCCGGGCGGCGGGTCCACCGATCGAGCCGAGGTAGAAGCCGCCGTACTGGTGGCACGCCTCGGTGACCTGCTTGGACCGGTTGCCCTTCGCCAGCATCACCATCGAGCCGCCGGCCGCCTGGAAGCTCTTGACGTAGGAGTCCATCCGGCCGGCGGTCGTCGGTCCGAACGAGCCGGACGCCATGCCGGACGGCGTCTTGGCCGGACCGGCGTAGTAGACCGGGTGGTCCTTCAGGTACTGCGGCATCTCGTCGCCGGCGTCCAGGCGCTCCTGGATCTTGGCGTGGGCGATGTCGCGGGCCACGACGAGCGGGCCGGTGAGCGACAGCCGGGTCTTGACCGGGTGCTTCGAGAGCTCGGCCAGGATCTCGCTCATCGGCTGGGTGAGGTCGATCTTGACGACCTCGCCGCCCTGGATCAGGTGCTGCTCCTCGGTGTCGGGGAGGTAGTGCGCCGGGTCGGTCTCGAGCTGCTCGAGGAACACGCCCTCGGCCGTGATCTTGCCGAGCGCCTGCCGGTCGGCCGAGCACGAGACGGCGATCGCGACCGGGCAGCTGGCTCCGTGGCGGGGGAGCCGCACGACCCGGACGTCGTGGCAGAAGTACTTGCCGCCGAACTGGGCGCCGATGCCGAAGGACTGGGTCAGCTTGAAGACCTCCTCCTCCAGCTCCAGGTCGCGGAAGCCGTGGGCGCTCATCGAGCCCTCGGTGGGGAGGTGGTCGAGGTAGTGCGCGCTCGCGTACTTGGCCGTCTTCAGCGCGAACTCCGCGCTGGTCCCGCCGATCACCACCGCCAGGTGGTACGGCGGGCACGCGGCGGTGCCGAGGGAGCGGATCTTCTCGTCCAGGAAGCTGAGCATCCGCTTCGGGTTGAGGATCGCCTTCGTCTCCTGGAACAGGAACGACTTGTTGGCCGAGCCGCCGCCCTTGGCCATGAAGAGGAACTTGTACTCGGGCGCCTTGCCGGGCCCGCCCGGGGTCGAGTAGAGCTCGATCTGCGCCGGCAGGTTGGTGCCGGTGTTCTTCTCCTCGTACGTCGTCAGCGGTGCCAGCTGGCTGTAGCGGAGGTTGAGCTTGGTGTAGGCGTCGTAGACGCCGCGGGCGATCGCCTCCGCGTCGTCGCTGCCGGTCAGCACGCCCTCGGACTTCTTGCCCATGACGATGGCGGTGCCGGTGTCCTGGCACATGGGCAGTACGCCGCCCGCGGAGATGTTGACGTTCTTGAGCAGGTCGAGCGCGACGAAGCGGTCGTTGCCCGATGCCTCGGGGTCGCCGATGATCTTGCGCAGCTGCTGGAGGTGCGCCGGGCGGAGGTAGTGGCTGATGTCGTGCATCGCCTCGGCGGTCAGCTGCTGGATCGCCTCCGGGTTCACCTTGAGGAACGTCTGCCCGTCGACCTCGAAGGTCGAGACCCCCTCCGTCGTGATCAGCCGGTAAGGAGTGTCGTCCTTGCCGGTCGGGAGGAGGTCGGAGTACCGGAACTCAGCGTCAGCCACGAGAGGTCAGGATACGCCGATCGGCAGAGGGGAGTGTCCGGGGACCACGACGGGGGACTGCGTGCGGATGAACGTCTCGGCTTCCTCCGGGGGAAGTGCCTTCGAGTAGAGGAAGCCCTGTGCGGAGCCGCACCCCAGCCGGAGCAACGTCGTGCGCTGCTGCTCGGTCTCCACGCCCTCGGCCACGAGGTCGAGGCCGAAGGTCTCCCCTAGGCGGATGATCGCCTCGACCAGGGCCTCGTCGTCGGGGGAGTGGCCGAGTCCCGCGACGAAGCTGCGGTCGATCTTCAGGGTGCTCACCGGGAACCTCCGCAGGTAGCCGAGAGCGGCGTAGCCGGTGCCGAAGTCGTCGACGGCGATACGTACGCCGAGCTCGTGCAGCTCGGTCATCGCCAGGCTGATCTGCGGGTCCCGGCCGGCGAGGATGCGCTCGGTGATCTCCAGGACGAGGGCTCTGGCCGGCAGCCCGTGCCGCTCGAGCGCGGAGACCACCGTGCTGACGAAGCCGGGTTGGGCGAACTCCCGCGGGGTGACGTTGACGTTCATCCTGAGGCCGCCTCCCGTCGGCGAGCTCCGCTGCCACTCGGCCGCCTGGGCGATCGCTCGGTCGATGACCCATGCCCCCACGGCGACGGCGAGGTCGCTCTCCTCCACGACGGCGATGAAGTCACTGGGCATGAGCAGTCCGCGCTCGGGGTGCTGCCACCGCAGCAGGGCCTCCACGCCGATCACGGCGCCGGTCTCGAGTGCCACCACCGGCTGGTAGTGCAGCACGAGCTCGCCCCGTTCGATGGCCCGGCCGAGCTCGCGCGCCGTACGGGCGCGCACCTGCATGCGGTCGATCAGCTCCGGGCGGAACAGCTGTGCCGCGCCCTTGCCGGCGTCCTTCGCGGCGTACATCGCGAGGTCCGCCTGGAGCAGCAGTTCCGACGCGTGCGCGCCGTAGGTGTTGGTGGTGATGCCGACGCTCGCCCCGGCGCTGACCACCTCGCCGGCGATGTCGAACGGCACGCTGAGGTGCCGGATCAGGCGCTCGGCGATCTCGCGGGCCTCCTCCTCGCTCTTCAGGCCCACGGCGAGGATGGCGAACTCGTCGCCACCGAGACGTGCACAGGAGTCCAGCGGGCGAAGCACGGTCTGCAGTCGCCGGGCGACATGGCTGAGCAGCGCGTCCCCGGCGGCGTGCCCGCGGGTGTCGTTGATGACCTTGAAGTCGTCGAGGTCGATGAGGATCACGGCCAGCTCCACCTCGTTCCGCCCCGTACGCGAGAGGGCGCGCTCGACCCGGTCGAGGAACATGGTCCGGTTGGGCAGCTGGGTCAGCGAGTCGTGGTAGGCCTGGAACTGCAGGTCGCTCTCGAGCCTGCGCCGCTCGGTGATGTCGTGGAGCGTGACCACGAGGCCGCCGACGCTCGGGTCGTCCATCAGGTTGCGGCACGAGACCTCGAACTGGCGGATATCCCCCGCGGAGTCCGGGATGCGCCACTCGTCGGTCGGCTCGACACCGGCCTGCACATCCCGTGTCAGCACGCGGCCGAGCAGGTTGCGGGCCGCCTTCGCGTCGCCGTGGGCCACCATCGAGTCGATGGGCCTGTCCCTTGACTCCGAGGCGTCCCAGCCGAGCACCGATCTGGCCGACGGTGTCGCGTACCGCAACCGCAGCCGCCGGTCGACCACGAGGATGATGTCGGCGGCGTTCTGGAACAACGACCGGTAGTGCGCCTCGCTCCTGCGCGCGGCGACCTGCTCGGTCAGCTCGATGCTGTCGAGCGCGAGCACCATCTGCGACGCCAGGCTGCAGATCGGGTCGACGCTCTCCGGGCGGTCGACCGACGGCCCGCTGACCACCAGCAGTCCGCTGATCTGCTCGTCGCGGACCATCGCGGCGAGCAGGACGGTCGCCTCCGGACCCAGCGCTGCGGCGAACGCCGGACCACAGTCCGCCGCAGTCGTGAGGACGAACTGGTGCCGGCGCAGCTCACCCGCGTGCCGTTGCAGCAGCGGGTCGAGGGACTCGTCCTTCGACTCCTCGTGCCCGGCGGAGTCGAACACCAGCCGCAGGGGTGACCCGGTGGCCACGAGCAGCCGGGTCGGAGGGCGGGTGATCTCGCCGATGGCGGTGAGGGCGACCTGGAACACCGTGTCCGGGTCCGAGGCGGCCACGAGCGCCTCGCCGGTACGCCGCATGGCGGTCTCGCGGTGCGCGGCGCGACTCGCTGTGTCCACCAGTCCGGTGAACCGGAGGGACACCAGCAGGAAGAGGACGGCCGAGCCCGCTGCGGTGACCGGCAGGTCGGCGGTCCCCTGCGAGATGCCCCAGATCTGCAGACCGGGTACGGCGAGCGGGATGAGCGTGAAGAAGAACATCCTGCGGCGCGAAGACGTGGGCGATTTCGGTCGCACGGGATCGGTGAGCCGCGTCATGTCCGGGGTCAGCGCGGCAGCACCCCACGCGCCGTAGAAGAGCACCCAGCCCAGGTCCAGGACGCCGCCGGTGGACCAGGTCCCGTTCAGCTGGCCGAGGCCGTAGACGACGTCGGAGGCGAGCAGGCCCACCGTGCCGATGCTGAGCAGCCACAGCGACCGGGGACGGCGATCACCACCGATCATCAGTCGTGCCAGCACGGCGAGGATCATCACGTCGCCCAGCGGGTAGCCGATCGAGACCGCCTTCTGGAGCCCGGTGAGCGTGGGGTCCTGCACGTAGGGCTCGACCAGGTAGACCCACACCAGGAGCCCGACGGCCACGGTGACGATGGCCGCGTCGATGACCGCGGCCTTGTCGCCGAGCGGGGTGGTCAGCCGGACCAGCACCAGCAGCCCGCCCGCGATCAGGGGGTACATCGCCAGGTAGATCGCGTCCGCGGCGGAGGGGAACGGGTTCTCCTCCCCGAGCACGCTGGCCATCACGTCGTAGGTGGTGTCGCCGAGCATCAGCGCCGCCACCCCGGCGGTTGCCAGCCACCACGGCAGCTGGTGACGGGGTCGGTTCACCCTGATGCCCACCACGAGGCCGACGAGCGACAGCAGGCCGATGGCGGCCCACAGGTAGCGAGGTGGCTCGGGCAGCGCGATGTACACCGCGTACAGCGGCGCTGCCACCAGCAGGTAGAGGCGGAGCCAGGGCCGGGGCGTCGATCGCCCGGGAAGCGAGTCCCCGCGCTGATCAGGCCCGCGTTCGGAAACGCGGGGCGCCATCACCAATTCGGCCATCTTCATCCCATGCGGTCGTCGGTCCGTGCTCGTTACCCACGTTCACCATCGGTGACAGGACGTACGAGGGCGGCCTTTCCGGCAGATCAAGAGCCTTTGCTCCCTCTGCCCAGTCAGGAATGGCCTGTCGATCTGGTCATTTCGGGCTAGAGGCCCGTGTCAGGGCGAGGCCGGTCGCCGCCACGGTCACGAGCAGCCAGATCCCCCACGCCACCCAAGGCGACTCGGTGCTCGCCACCGCGTCGTCCTCGTCCGCCCAGATCTCCGTGTCTTCGAATGCCTGGAACCGCTTGCCGCACAGCTGGTGCCAGGATGTGTGGCGCTCGCCGTCGCGGTCCCAGCTGAAGCCGTACCGCCACTCGTCGCCGATCAGGCAGTGCCCGGACTCCTCGACACTGACCACCCGGGCATCCGTCTTCTCGGTCCGGAACAACACATGGGGGACCCCGCCCAGCAACGGCACCGATGCGGCCACCAACGCGAGGAACACCGCAGCGACGACAGCCAGGGTGCGGGTCCGGGTCATGGCTGCCCTTTCTACGGCATACCGGCTACGGCATACCTGCCGCGCCACCGGTGTTCCCCTCTCATGCACGTGTCCGACTACCTCGTGATCGGTGCCGGCCAGGCCGGCCTGTCGGCGTCGTACCACCTGCGGCGACTCGGCCTCGACCACGTGGTGCTCGACGCGGACCCGGACCCGGGTGGTGCCTGGCGGCACCGCTGGGACTCGCTCACGATGGACGACGTCCACGGCGTCGCCGACCTGCCGGACTCGGCAGCTCCGGGTCGCGGCGGCGATCGCGCCAACGCTGTGATCCCGGACTGGTTCGGCGACTACGAGCGCGCGCACGACCTGCCGGTGCTCCGGCCGGTGCGCGTCGACCGGGTCGAGAGCGTCGGTGACCTGCTCGTGGTCCGCGCCGGCGACCGCTCTTGGACCACCCGCACCCTGGTCAACGCGACCGGCACCTGGACCCAGCCGTTCGTGCCGTACTACGCGGGGGCCGACACCTTCCGTGGCGAGCAGCTGCACACGGTCGACTACCCGGGACCGGAGCACTTCGACGGCAAGCGGGTGCTGGTCGTCGGGGGCGGCGCGTCGGCGGTCCAGTTCCTCGGCGAGCTCGCGCCGCGGACGGACGTGCTCTGGGTGACCCGGCGGCAGCCGGTGTGGCGCGAGGAATGGGACGCGCAGGCAGGCCGCGACGCGATCGCCCTCGTCGAGAAGCGGGTGCGCGCGGGCCTTCCGCCGGCGAGCGTCGTCAGCGTCACCGGGCTCGGGCTGCGGCCCCAGGAGCAGCAGGCCGCCCGGCTCGGGGTCTACGACGCGCGGCGGCCGATGTTCGCCCGGATCGAGCCGAACGGCGTCCGGTGGTCCGATGGCTCGTTCGAGCCCGTCGACGTGATCCTCTGGGCCACCGGGTTCCGCCCAGCGGTGAGCCATCTGGCGCCGCTGCGGCTGCGCAGCTCGCACGGCGGCATCCCGCTGCTCTCGATCGGCAAGGACGTGCAGACCGCGGTCACCGCGGCGGTGGACCCGCGGGTGCAGCTGGTCGGCTACGGGCCGTCGGCGAGCACGATCGGCGGCAACCGAGCCGGACGTGCGGCGGCGACCGCCGTACTCCGCTATCTGCGGGAGCCGGAACAGGCCGCAGCGGGCTGAGCCGGGCTCAGCGCACCGGCCGGTGCACCGGCCGGTGCACCGACTCGCTCTCGCTCGGCCCCGGCTGCCACGGGCTGATCCACGGTCCGGTGCCCTCCGACTGGTCGAGCACGCCGTCCTCGAGCCAGGTGAAGTCGCCGTCGAGCACCCGGCTGCTGATCCGGACGTCGAGGTCGTCGGTGTTGGACCACAACCGCTCGAACAGCGCCTCCACCCGCAGCCGGGCGTGCTCGCAGCAGGCGTCCGCCAGGTCGTACGCCGTCTCGCCCTGCTCGGGGTTGTCCACCCGCAGCATCTCGGCGCGGGTGCAGGCGGCGGCCATGGCGAACAGCTCGGCGCCGATGTCGACGATGCGGGCCAGGAAGACCTGCTTGTACTCCAGCTTCGCCTGCCAGCGCGACATCCCGTAGAACGTCTGTCGGGCCAGCTTGCGCGAGGACCGCTCGACGAAGCGCAGGTGCCGGGCCAGGGGACCGAACTCGGCGTACGACGTGGGGACGGTGCCCTTGCCGGCCGCGAGCTGCGGCAGCCAGGTGGCGTAGAACCGCCCGGCCTTCACCGCCGCCCTCGCCTTGCGCGACAGGTCGGCATCGGCGACCGCGAGGTCGCCGGCAGCGGTGAGGTGCGCGTCGACCGCCTCGCGGGCGATCAGCAGGTGCATGATCTCGGTGGAGCCCTCGAAGATCCGGTTGATCCGCAGGTCGCGCAGGATCTGCTCGGCAGGCACCGCCCGCTCGCCACGAGCGGCCAGGGAGTCCGCGGTCTCGTAGCCGCGGCCGCCACGGATCTGCACCAGCTCGTCGGCGACCTTCCATGCCATCTCGCTGGACCAGAGCTTGGCCAATGCCGCCTCGATCCTGATGTCCTTCGACCCGGCGTCGGCCAGCTCGGTCGACAGCTCGAGCACCGCCTCCAGGCCGAACGTCGTGGCCGCGATGAAGGAGATCTTCTCGGCCACCGCGGCGTGCTTCCCGACCGGACGGCCCCACTGGACCCGCTCGCCCGACCACTCGCGCGCGATCTTCAGCGACCACTTGCCGGCCGCGGCGCAGATGGCTGGCAGCGACAGCCGCCCGGTGTTGAGCGTGGTCAAAGCGATCTTGAGTCCCTGGCCCTCGCGGCCGAGCCGGTTCTCCTCCGGCACCCGCACCTGGTGGAACCGGGTGACGCCGTTCTCGAGGCCCTTGAGGCCCATGAACGCGTTGCGGCGCTCGACGGTGATGCCGGGGGAGTCGGCCTCGACGACGAAGGCGCTGATGCCGCCCGGCCCGCCGGCGTGCTCCGGCACGGTGGCCATCACGACCACCAGCTCGGCGACCACCCCGTTGGTCGTCCACAGCTTGACCCCGTCGAGGAGGTACCCGCCGTCCTCGGTCGGCGTCGCCGTGCTGGCCATCCGGGCCGGGTCGGAGCCCACGTCGGGCTCGGTGAGGAGGAAGGCGGTGATCGCGCCCTTCGCGCACCGCGGCAGGAACCGCTCCTTCTGCTCGTCGGTGCCGAAGACCTTCACCGGCTCGGGCACGCCGATCGACTGGTGTGCTGACAGCAGCGCGCCGAGGCTCGGGTGCACCGAGCCGACCAGCATCAGCGCCTTGGCGTAGGCGGTCACGGACAGCCCGAGCCCGCCGTACTCCAGCGGGATCTTCATGCCGAACGCGCCGATCTCGGTCAGCGCCGCGAGGTACTCGTCCGGGATCCGGTCCTCGCGCTCGATCCGGCCACCGTCAAGGGTCTCGCAGACCGTCCGCAGCCGGGCGAGGAAGGCGTTGCCGCGCCCGACGTCGTCGGCGCTCCCGCGGGGGTGCGGATGGATGAGGTCGAGGTCGAAGCTGCCGAGGTAGAGGCCCTTCGCGAAGCTGGGTCTCTCCCACTGCTGCTCGCGCGCGGCCTCGGCGAGCTCGCGTGCCTCGCGCTCGGTGACCTCGGCGCGACCGGTCGGCTCACTGGGCTTCGTGCTGGTCGGGGACTGGTGGGTCGTCATGGGACTTCGCCCTCCTCGAGTGACCTCCAGTCTTACTCCTCCCTCGCGTGCGACGGAAGGGTGGCGGAAGCGTGGCGGCGAAGGTCCATCAGCCTGCGCCGATCGTCTTACACTCCCGGCATGGTGGGCCCGACGCCGATGGTGGGGCGCGACGACGAGGTTGCCGCGCTCCGCGAGGCGTTGGCGGGCACCCGCGAAGACGGCGGCGCTGTCGTCTTCCTCCGCGGAGAGACCGGCGTCGGGAAGACCCGTCTTGTCGAGCAGGTGCGAGCCGACTGGTCCGGCACCTGGCGGTCCGGGAGTGCCCGGCCGGGCGCGGCGCCATACCTGCCGCTCCTCGAGGTGCTCGGACCCGTGCCACTCGACGAGCCGGAGGCGGCCCAGCAGCGGCTGGTTGCCGGGCTTCGCGCGATCGCGGCCGACGGGCCGGCCGTGTGCGTGCTGGAGGACCTGCACCATGCGGACCTTGCCACCCTCGACGTCGTGGAGCTCCTGGCCCGGGACCTGACGGACGTCCCGCTCCTCGTGCTGGCGACGTACGACGACACCGGCCTGGTCCGGGACCACGGGCTGCGAACGCTCCGCGCGAGCCTGCGTCGGTCGCGCCGGCTCCACGAGATCAAGGTGCCGCCGCTGTCGGTCGACAGCGTGGCGCGCCTGCTCGACGAGATCGCCGGGCCCGAGGCCGCCGCCCGGGCGCAGGAGGTGCACCGGATGACGGGCGGGCTGACCTTCTTCGTCGAAGAGGTCGTGCGAGCGCTCGGGTCGTCGGACCCCGGGGCGTGGCCGGGAGAGTCCGGGGTGCCGCTGCCGGAGTCGGTGAGCGACGCCGTGCTCGACACGACCCGGGCGCTCCGCCGACAGTGCCCCGACGCGATCGAGCTCGCAGCCGTCCTCGGCCAGGTGGTCGACCTGTCCCTCCTGGCGACGCTGGTCCCGGCGCCCGACGTCGACGCCCTGCTGGAGACCGGCCTGCTCAGCCAGCGCGGTCACGACAGCGCGACCTTCCGGCACCCGCTCGTGGGCGGCGTGCTGCGGGACTCCATCACGTGGGCGCGGCGTCGGGAACGGCATGCCCAGGTGGCTGCTGCCCTGGCTGCCCACGAGGCCGAACCTGCCGTCGTCGCCGAGCACTGGGAGGCCGCCGGCGAACGCGCCCGCGCCCGCAGCTCGTTCGTAGCGGCAGCCGAGCGGCGGTGCGCCGTCCACGCCTACCGCGACGCGGCCGCGCTCGCGCGCCGGGCGCTCGCGCTGTGGCCACACGACGACCCCGACCGGGTGGACGTCCTTGAAGGCCTGGCCGATTGCGCGGAGAAGTCAGGCGACCCACGGGCGGCTGAGACCGTGTGGAACGAGGTCATCGACGTACGACGCCAGCTGGCCGACGAGCTCGGCGTTGCTCGCGGCTACCAACGGCTGGCGAGCGCGGCGGAGCTCGACGGAGACCATCCGGCTGCCGTGGCGGCGCGGGCGACCGCGGCGGACTGCTTCGCCGCCGTCGGCGACGCGGCAGCAGCTGCGGGCGAACGGCTGGCCCTCGCCGCGCACCTTGCTGGCCGCGGCCAGCTCCGCGCAGCCCTCGAGCACGTGGAGGAGGCACGGAACCTGGCGGAGCGCGCGGGACGGCCGGAGCTCGTCGCGCAGGTGCTCACGGTCGAGGGTGCGACCCGAGCGGCGCTGGGGCAGTACGACGAAGGGACCCGGATCGCGCGCTCCGGCCTGGACCTTGCGCTGTCGACGCGCGACCCGGACGTGATCGGCGCCAACTACTACGGATTCGCCGAGGCGATGCTGCACGCGACCCACTACGACGACTCCGCGGACGCCTACCGAATGGGTGCGGAGTACTGCGAGGAGCAGGGTGTCGACGGGCTCGGACAGGCGTGCCTCGCCTGCATGTGTGTCGCGGTGCGCTTCCGTGGCGACTGGGACCGGGCGCTCGAGATCTGTCGGAAGGTGCTGGCCGACCCGTCGAGCGACGAGCACGTGCGGATCATCGCCGAGGAGGAGGCCGGGCTGATCGGCGTGCTCCGCGGCGGGAACCGACGAGGTCAGGCGACGCTGCGCAAGACCTTGGCGTTCGGCGAGCGGCACGGGATCTTCGGGGTCGTCGTCGGCTCGGCCTGGGGACTCGCCGTCGCGGCAGCGGCCGTCGACGGCGACGAGGCCGGACGGGCCGCGGTCGGGGACCTGCTGGCGCTCTGCGAGGACATCGACGACTGGAACTTCGCGCTCCCCGGGCTGCGATGGGCGTCGTCGTACGCCGCGACGCTCGGCGACCGCGACCAGCTGGCGCGGTGTCAGGCGCTGCTCGCCCGGGCGGCGACGCACAACTCGGCGCCGAAGGTGCTCTCGGTGCTCGCTCACGCCGGCGCCGAGCTCGCCCACCTCGACGGTGACCCGCGGGCGGCCGGTCAGTTCGCGCGTTCCGTCGAGCTGATGGGCGGTGGGGCCTCGCCGTACGAGGCGGCGCTGGTCACCTTTCGCTGGGCACTGGCACTCGGCGCCGCGAGCGACGGGGGCCGAGCCGCCGACCTCCTCGTGGAGGCCTACCGCACGGCTCGGCGACTCGGCGCCCAGCCGCTCGCGCAGGCGTGCGCAGCCTCCCTGGACGAGCTGGGCGAGAGCGCCGACCGTCGGCTCGGGCCGGCCGCCGCGCGGGACCTGTCCGCGACCACCCTCACCCGCCGGGAGCAGCAGGTGCTCCAGCTCGTCGCCGCTGGTCGCACGAACCGGGCGATCGCCGACGAGCTGGTGCTCAGCGTCCGCACCGTCGACATGCACGTGCGCAACCTCCTCAGCAAGCTCGACTGCCCGTCCCGGACCGCTGCCGGACGCCGCGCGGAGGAGCTGGGTCTGCTGCCGGTCTGACCCGTTGACCCGAAATACGGCAATGCCGGGCGGCGATACGGCATTTCTGCGGATGCTCGCTGCGACCTCCGACGGCGAGGGTTGAAACACCCCACCACCACGATCCTGAGGAGGACGTCATGACCACCACCGCTGCCGAGCTCGTCGCCGAGGCCAAGGCCTCGGTCGAGAACCTCACCACCACCCAGGTCACCCAGGAGCTGATCCGGGGCGCCGTCCTGGTCGACCTTCGCGAACCCGCCGAGCTCACCGACGGGATGATCGAAGGGGCGGTCCACGCGCCGCGCGGGATGCTGGAGTTCTACGCCGACCCCACGAGTCCCTACCACCGGGCCGAGTTCGACCCGTCCCGGCGCACGGTGCTGTACTGCGCGTCGGGTGGCCGGTCCGCGCTCGCCGCGCGGTCGCTGGTCGCACTCGGATACTCCGACGTCGCCCACCTCGACGGCGGGTTCAAGGCGTGGGTCGCGGCGGGCGGGCCGATCGGCGAGTACTGACGTGCGCTAACGTGGCCGCATCCACCACGGGAGTCCGCGGCAGCGGACTGAGAGGGAGCTGGAGCCGCTCCGACCGTCGAACCTGATCCGGGTCATGCCGGCGAAGGAAGCGAAGGAGCGCCCCATGGGTCGTGTTGTCGGTGTTGTTCCCCGTGTTGCAGCCAGGATCCCCCGGCTCACCTGCCTGGTGTCCGAGCGGGACGATCTCTCCCTGCTGCCGGTGCTGGTCGATGCCGGCGTCGACGGCTTCCAGGTGCGCGCGAAGTCGCTCGACGGGCGGGCGCTGACCGCGCTGGCGGAGCGGGTGGTCGCTGCCGTCCGCACGGCAGGTGCGCTGGTGCTCGTCAACGACCGGGTCGACGTCGCGCTCGCCGCGGGAGCCGACGGAGTCCACCTCGGCCGGGTCGACCTTCCGGTCGCCGCGGCCCGCCGGATCGCCCCGGACCTGGTCGTCGGCGCCACCTGCCGGACCCGCGCCGAGGTCGAGGCCGCTGCCCGCGACGGCGCGGCGTACGCCGGGTTCGGCCCGGTGTACGCGACCGCCAGCAAGCAGGGGCTCCCCGACCCGTTGGGTCCCGCTGCCATCTCGGCTGCAGCCGGGGTGCTGCCGCTGGTCGCGATCGGGGGCGTGGACGCGAGCCGGGTCGCTGGTGTCGTGGCGGCTGGTGCCCACGGCGTCGCCGTCATCGGCGGGATCTGGCGACAACCGGACCCCGTGTCCGCAGCGAAGGAGCTCGTCGCGGCCCTCGGATGACGCAGATGAGGATCAAGGTCGTGGGCGCCGGCATCATCGGCCTCTCGGTTGCCGACGAGCTGCTCCGGCGCGGCCATGCGGTGACGGTGGTGGACCCGGCGCCGGGCAGGGGCGCGTCGTACGCCGCTGCCGGGATGCTCAGCCCCTCCACGGAGCTGTGGCACGGCGAGGAGGAGCTGCTGCGGCTCGGCGGCGCTTCGCTCGCGCTCTGGCCCGAGTACGCCGGACGGCTCGGTGTGCCGCTGCGGACGGCCGGCACCTTGCTCGTCGGGTACGACGCAGGCGACCTGCAGCAGGTCGAGCGGCAGCTCGCCCTCGTCCGCCGGCACGGAGAGGTCGAGAAGCTGCTCGACCCAGCAGCGGTCGCCGGGCTCGAGCCGGGGCTCGGCCGGGTCCGGGGAGGGGCGTTGCTCCCCGATCCGAGCGTCGACCCGCGGGCTGTCGTGGCCGCGCTGCTGACGCGGGTCCCGGTCGTTCCCACCGACCCCGGTGGCGAGCCCGACGCCACGGTGGTCGCGACCGGCAGCCGCCTGCCGGCGCCGTACGAACGGCTGGTGCGGGGCGTCCGTGGCGAGATCCTGCGCCTGCGCTCCGACGACCCGCCGCAGCGGACCCTGCGGGGCTGGGTCCGGGGCGAGCCGGTCTACCTCGTGCCGCGCCCGTCGGGCGAGGTCGTCGTCGGCGCGACCAGTGAGGAGCACGACGCGGCCCCGGTCGTGACCGCCGGTGGGGTGCTGCGGCTCCTCGCCGCCGCCCGCGAGCTGTGGCCGACCGTCGACCGCGCCGAGCTCGTCGAGGTGACGGCCCGCGACCGCCCCGGCACCGCCGACAACCTGCCGCTGATCGGACCCGTCGCTGATGGTGGCGGCGACGGCGTCGGTGATCGCGTGGTGCTCGCGGCAGGGCACTACCGGCACGGGGTGCTGCTCGCCCCGTTGACGGCCCGGCTGGTGGCCGACCACCTCGAGACCGGCGCTGTCGACAGTGCCGTCGACCCGCGCCGCCTGCTCGGCCGGACCCTCGACCAACACTGCGAAGGAGCACGATGCTGATCACCGTCAACGGACAGGCGACCGAGCTCGCCGGCGCGACCGTCGCCGACCTGCTGGCCGCACGGATGGACGACCGTCGCCCCCACGGCATCGCGGTGGCGGTCAACGACGAGGTCGTCCCGCGCGACGACTGGCCGCGGTGGCCGCTGGCGGCCGGCGACACCGTCGAGGTCGTGACGGCGGTGCAGGGCGGATGATGACCCCACCCGATTCTCCGCCTCCCCCGCTTCGCTCCTCCGGCGAACAATCGGACGGGGACCCCCCATGCATAAGGGCACTCACGATCGCCGGCCGCGCGCTCTCGTCGCGGCTGCTCCTCGGCACCGGTGGCCTGCCGAGCCTGGCCCTGCTCGAGCCGGTCCTGGCTGCGGCCGAGCCGGGCCTGGTGACCGTGTCGGTCCGGCGTACCTCCTCGACCCGGGAGGGCGGACTGCTCGACGTGCTCCGCGGGCACGGCGTACCGCTGCTGCCCAACACCGCGGGTTGTCTCTCCGCCCGCGAGGCGGTGCTGACCGCCGAGCTGGCGCGCGAGGCGCTGGGCACCGACTGGGTGAAGCTGGAGGTGATCGGGGACGAGGCGTCGCTGCTGCCGGACGCGGTGGGGCTCCTCGACGCCGCGGACCAGCTGGTCCGGCGCGGGTTCACGGTGCTGCCCTACACGACCGACGATGCCGTGCTGGCGCGGCGGCTCGTCGACGTCGGGTGCGCCGCGGTGATGCCGCTGGGGTCGCCGATCGGGTCGGGCCTCGGGATCCGCAACCCGCACGCGATCGAGGCGGTGCGGGCCGCGGTGGACGTCCCCGTCGTCCTCGACGCCGGCGTCGGGACGGCCAGCGACGCCGCCCTCGCGATGGAGCTCGGTTGCGACGCCGTGCTCGCCGCGACGGCGGTGACCCGCGCCGACGACCCGGTCGCGATGGCCGGGGCGCTGCGGCTCGCGGTGGAGGCCGGGTACGCCGCGCGCCACGCGGGCCGGATCCCGCGACGCCCCACCGCACGCGCCTCCTCACCCATGGCCGGGCGGATCGCATGAGCCGGCTCGGGGCGTTGCCGCGGCTGCTGGTGCTCACCGACCGGTCGCAGCTGCACCTGGGACGGGCGCTGGTGCGGACGATCGAGGAGTGCGTGGGCGCGGGGCTGCGGGCGGTCGTCGTACGCGAGCACGACCTGCCGGCCGCGACCCGGGCGGCATTGGTCGCGGACCTCGCGGCGGTCGACGGCCTCACGGTGATCGCCTCGCGCACGAGCCACCCGGCGGCGGCCGCCGTCCACCTGTCCGCCGACCAGCCGCTGCCCGACCGGGACCGCTGGTGGGGGCGGTCGTGCCACTCCGTGGCAGAGGTACGACGAGCCGCGGCCGACGGGGCGTCGTACGCCACGCTGTCGCCGTACGCCGCCACCCGCAGCAAGCCCGGCTACGGCCCCCCGCTGCCGGCCGGTGCCTTCGCCGACCTGCCGCTGCCGACCTACGCACTCGGCGGGATCACGCCCGCCCATGCGGCGGATGCCCGAGCGGGCGGGGCGTACGGCGTCGCCGTCATGGGCGAGGTCATGCGCGCCGCCGACCCTGCCGCCGTGGTGGCCGACCTCGTGGCGGCGTCGGCATGACGCCACCTGTCGTGCTCGCGGTCGCCGCCACCGACCCCGGCGGGGGCGCAGGACTGGCCGCCGACCTCGCGACCCTCGCGGCCCTCGGTGTCCACGGCGCGTGCGTTGTCACGGCCGTCACCGTGCAGGACACCCGCGGTGTGCAGGGCATCCACGCCGTGCCTGCGGACGTCGTCGCCGCGCAGCTCGACGCGGTCCTGGGTGACCTGCCGGTCGCGGTGGTCAAGACCGGGATGCTCGCGACGCCGGAGGCGGTCAGGCTCGTAGCGGAGCGGGTCGTCCGTGCCGGAGTGACCGCACCGTCACTCTCGCAAGGACGACCTCGGCTCGTCGTCGACCCGGTCCTGCGCGCGACCACGGGCGCCGTCCTGGCGACCGACGAGGTGGTCGCGGCCTACCGCGAGCACCTGCTGCCCCTCGCCACGGTCGTCACCCCCAACGCCGACGAGGACGCCGTGCTCGGCCGCGACCACGGCGCCCCGGTGCTGCTCACGGGCAGCGGAGGCACCGACGTCCTCCACCTGCCAGGTCGGGATCCGGTCGAGATCGCCCACCCCCGCGTCGACACCCGCAACGACCACGGCACCGGCTGCACGCACGCCAGCGCGCTCGCGGCGTACCTCGCCCTCGGCCACGGCCTGGTCACCGCCGCTCGCCTCGCCGCCGACTTCACCACCCGCCAGCTCACCACCAGCGCGACCTGGGACCTCGGCCGCGGCCGCGGACCGATCGCACACACCACAGAAGGAGTCACCCCATGACCGTCCACCCCGCCCACACCCGCATCGAGGTCGGCGACCTGCGCGTCCCCGTCACCCGGGTCGCGCTCACCAACGGCGAGACGTTCGACCGCTACTGCACCGAGGGACCCGGCAGCGACCCCCAGGTCGGCCTGCCACCGTTCCGCGCCGAGTGGATCGCCGGCCGCGGGGACACCGAGCGGTACGACGGCCGCGCGACCCAGCTCGTCGACAACGGACGCAGGGCGCTGCGCCGCGGCGAGGCCCGCGGCCAGTGGCAGGGGGAGAAGCGGGAGCCCCGCCGCGGGGCCTCGACCACCAAGGCGGTCACCCAGATGGCCTACGCCAGGGCGGGCATCGTGACGCCCGAGATGGAGTACGTCGCGCTCCGGGAGTCCTGCGACGTCGAGCTGGTGCGCAGCGAGGTCGCTGCCGGCCGCGCGATCATCCCCGCCAACGTCAACCACCCCGAGTCCGAGCCGATGATCATCGGCCGCCGGTTCCTGGTGAAGATCAACGCCAACATCGGCAACAGTGCCGTCACGAGCAGCATCGAGGAGGAGGTCGACAAGCTCACCCACGCCATCACGTGGGGTGCCGACACCGTGATGGACCTCAGCACCGGCGACGACATCCACACCACCCGGGAGTGGATCATCCGCAACAGCCCGGTGCCGATCGGGACGGTGCCGATCTACCAGGCGCTGGAGAAGGTCGACGGCGAGGCCGACCAGCTCACGTGGGAGGTCTTCCGCGACACCGTCATCGAGCAGTGCGAGCAGGGCGTCGACTACATGACCATCCACGCCGGCGTGCTGCTGCGGTACGTGCCGATGACCGCCAACCGCGTCACCGGCATCGTCTCCCGCGGCGGCTCGATCATGGCCGGCTGGTGCCTGGCGCACCACGAGGAGAACTTCCTCTACACCCACTTCGACGAGCTCTGCGAGATCTTCGCCCGCTACGACGTCAGCTTCTCGCTCGGCGACGGGCTCCGCCCCGGCTCGACCGCCGACGCCAACGACGAGGCCCAGCTCTCGGAGCTGCGGACGCTCGCCGAGCTGACCGAGCGGGCGTGGGAGCACGACGTCCAGGTGATGGTCGAGGGTCCCGGTCACGTGCCGCTGCACCTGGTGGAGGAGAACGTCCGGCTGCAGCAGGACTGGTGCCACGGCGCGCCGTTCTACACGCTCGGACCGCTGGCCACCGACATCGCACCGGGCTACGACCACATCACGTCTGCGATCGGCGCCGCCACGATCGCGATGCACGGCACGGCCATGCTCTGCTACGTCACGCCGAAGGAGCACCTCGGGCTCCCGAACCGCGACGACGTCAAGACCGGCGTCATCACCTACAAGCTCGCGGCGCACGCCGCCGACGTCGCCAAGGGCCACCCGGGCGCCCGTGACTGGGACGACGCGCTCTCGAAGGCGCGCTTCGAGTTCCGCTGGAACGACCAGTTCGCGCTGTCGCTCGACCCCGTCACCGCCGAGGAGTTCCACGACGAGACGCTGCCCGCGGACAACGCCAAGACCGCGCACTTCTGCTCGATGTGCGGGCCGAAGTTCTGCTCGATGCGGATCAGCCAAGACGTGCGCGATCGCTTCGGCGCCACGCTCGAGGCCGAGCAGGGGATGAAGGAGAAGTCGGCGGAGTTCCTCGAGCTCGGCGGGACCGTCTACGTCGAGGAGGATGTCGCCGACGCCGTCTAGTCTCGTCGCCGTGGAGTTCGAGTTCTCGGCGGCCGTGATCGAGTGGCGAGGTCCCGCGCCGTTCTTCTACGCCGACATCCCGCTCGACGACAGCGACGACGTCAAGGAGGCGGCCAAGGGCCTGGAGTACTGGGGACAGGTCCCGGTCGTCGTGAGGATCGGCGACACCGACTTCACGACCGCGCTGTTCCCCAAGGACGGGCGCTACCTGCTGCCGCTGCGCGTCGACGTACGCCGGGCGGAGGGCATCGAGGTCGGGGCGAGCGTCGACGTCGGCATGAGCCTCAACCGGGACCGGACGCGGCCCGACGTGACCCGCCGCAATCTCGGGTGAGGTTGTCCCCCTGCCCTCCTACGATCGGCACGTGACCGACGACCCCTCGCAGCCCTCCGACCCCTGGCAGATCGACCGGCTCGACCTCGACGGCTACCTCGCGCGGGTCGGCCTCCCCGCGCGACCGCCCGGCCGCGATGCCCTCGACGAGCTGCATGAGGCGCACGTGCGGACCTTCACCTTCGACAACATCGACGTGCTGCTCGAGCAGCATCCCGGCGTCGGGCTCGACGTGCTGAACGAGAAGTTCGTCGGGCGAGGGAGGGGCGGCTACTGCTTCGAGCACGGCACCGTCTTCGCGGCGGTCCTGCAACGGCTGGGGTACGACGTGCGCCGCCACCTCGGTCGTGTCGGCGACCCCGCGACCGGACCCGTGCAGGGCCGCACGCACATGACGGTCGAGGTCCGCATGGACGGCGAGCGGCTGTTGTGCGACCCGGGCTTCGGGATGAGCCTCGTGCAGCCGGTGCAGCTCGCCGACGGGGCCGAGAGCGACCAGCGCGGCTGGCCCTACCGCGTCCGCCGGGACGACGACGGTGGCTGGCAGCTGCAACGGCTGCGAGAGGCCGGCTGGGAGATCGGCCACACCGTCGACGAGCTCCCGGTGCTGCCGGTCGACGTCGTGCTGGGCCACCACTACACGAGCACGTTCCCGACCTCGCACTTCCGCAGCGGCCTGATGATCACGATGCACCAGGAGGGCCAGCACGTGACGGTCACCGAGAAGGCGGTGACCGTACGACGTCCCGGCAAGCCCACCGAGCACCGCGAGCTGGAGCGGGGCGAGCTCGCCGACTGGCTGCGGGTGCTCGGCGTACCGCTGACGGACGACGAGCACGAGCGACTCCTCGCGCGAGCCGCCGGGCGCCGCTAGGAAGTAGCGCGGCACCCGGCGGACGCAATCAGCGCTGGACCCCGATCACCCAGCTCTTCGTGTCGCTGCGGTTGTAGCAGTAGTAGTGGGTCCCGTCGGGGAAGGTGTGGGAGTCGCACTTGTCGGTGGACCGCTCGATCGTCACGCGGAAGCTCGGCTTCACGCCGGCCCCCACCCGCACGAACCGCTGGAAGGTGACGCTGCGGACGCCGTTGAGGTTCGTCACGTGGTAGTGCTGGCCACGCTTCACGCTGTCGCGTGAGATCCACGACTCGGTGCAGGTGCTGAAGCGCGCCACCGTCGTCCCGACGGAGACCGGTCCCCAGCTCCCGGCGATCTCGATCGGCCACGAACCGCAGTCCTCCCTGGTCTCGCTCTTCCCGGACGAGTACGTCGCGTAGCTGACCGCCTGCCGACTGCGGACGGTCGCCTCCAGCCAGCCCCAGTCCTCGTCGCCGTGGCGGTCGCGCGTGCTGACGGTGGCGTCGACGAGGTAGTAGTCGTACCGTCGCGACTGCTCGGTGAGCTTGTAGGTCGTGAGGTGGACGCGCATCTTGCCGCCCGCCGTCCTGTACGGGGCGGCGCAGTCGGAGCACGATCCGGTCCCGTCCCGGAACGAGCTGTACGACATGTTGAACGGCCCCTTGTCCTGACGGAGCTTGACGTTCTGGGTGAACTCCACGTCGGCACCGGCAGGCGCTCCGGGAAGCACCGAGACAGCGAGCGCGATCGCCGCGGCAATGATCAGGCGTTTCATGGCTTCTCCTCTGGTGGTCGTGCACGTGCGACCGCCTCAGCGACGAGCCGAGAGCTGGCACGGCACTCCTGAGAACGTCGTCGCGAACCCACCGGTTGCACGGGTGGGCGAACCCTCCAACTGGTTGCTCCGCCCGCTCCGCGGAAGGTGCCGTTGGGTCACGATTCGGTGAAGCCTGTGGCGCGGGGGCATCCGAGCCGTTGGACAACCTGACCCCTGGGTAGTAGGAAGGCTCCAACTACTCATCGTGATCCGCGTCACGCACGGTCATCTTCGGGGGAGTGGCTGTTCGTGCTGAGGGAGGAGTTCCATCTCATGGCACGCCGAGGTCGGTCCGCAGCTGCGATTGCGGGCATCACCACCATGTTCCTGTTCACCGCCTGTCTGGCGGACGAGGACGAGCCGTCCGCCGGTGACACCGAGGACGGGGACGGGAGCGTCGAGATCGTCGGCGCCATCCCCGAGAACGAGGCCGCCGGCCTGGTGAAGGAGCTCGAAGCCTTCACCGCCGACACCGGCATCGAGGTCACCTACACCCCGTCCACCGACTTCACCACCGAGATCCGCACCAAGGTCCAAGGGGGCGATCCACCTGACATCGCCCTCTTCCCCCAGCCGGGGCTGGTCACGGACCTCGCCGACCGCGGCGACGCGCTTCCGCTGAACGACCTGATCGACACCGACGCCGTCGAGGACCACGTGATTCCCGGGTTCCTCGACTCGGTCACCGTGGACGACACTGTGTACGCCGTTCCCGTCCGGATGGCGGCCAAGAGCCTGGTCTGGTACCCCGTGCCGGAGTTCGAGGACGCGGGCTACGCGGTGCCTGAGACCTGGGCGGACCTGGAGGACCTGCAGGAGCAGATGCGGTCCGACGGCAACACGCCGTGGTGCCTCGGCGCCGAGTCCGGCGCCGACACCGGCTGGGTCTACACGGACTGGGTCGAGGACATCATGCTCCGCACCGCCGGCCCCGACGTCTACGACGACTGGACCAGCCACGAGATCCCCTTCGACGACCCCGCGGTCGTCGAGGCGATCGGCCAGTTCGGAGAGGTCATCCAGACCGAGGGCAACGTCCGTGGCGGCCCCAACGGCTCCCTGAGCACGCCGTTCGGTGAGTCCGTCCTCCCGTTGGTGGACGACCCGCCGGGCTGCTTCATGCACCGTCAGGCGAACTTCATCACGACGTTCATGCCGGAGAACGTGCAGTCCGACCTGCCCTCCAACGTGGGTGTCTTCGTCCTGCCGGGTGACGTCGAGGGCGGCTACGAGGGCACCCCCCTTCTCGGCGGTGGCGACCTCGCCGCGGCGTTCGTGAACGACAGCGACGTCGTGGAGGTCATGGAGTTCCTGTCCTCGTCCGACTTCGGCGCCGAGTGGGCGGCCGAGGGCGGCTGGCTGTCACCGTCGGCGGAGTTCGACACCTCGAACTACGCCACGGAGATCGACCAGCAGATCGCCGAGCTCGCGTCCCAGGCCGACGTGTTCCGGTTCGACGGGTCCGACCTGATGCCGGCTGCGGTCGGTGCCGGCACGTTCTGGGACGAGATGGTGGCCTTCGTCGGCGGCGAGAAGGATGCCGGCGAAGCGGCGACAGCGATCGAGGAGAGCTGGCGGGAGTAGGGGACTCCTGATGATCAAGCTCCTCAACGCCGCGCTGGCCATCCTGGCCGGCGTGGGTGGGATGCTGGCGCTGTTCTGGATCCTCAACGCGATCGCTGAGCGGCTGCCGGGCCGGTGGGAGGCACGGATCAAGCCGTACGTCTTCATCGGCCCGGCCGTCGCGATCGTCGGACTGTTCCTCGTCTACCCGGCTGTGCAGACGATCATCTACAGCTTCGCCGATCGTCGAAGCCGAGCGTGGGTGGGGTTCGAGAACTACAAGGCACTCTGGAACGACGACAACTTCCGCTCGGCACTGGTGAACAACGTGCTGTGGATCCTCGTGGTCCCTGCCGTCAGCGTCGTGATCGGGTTGCTGATCGCGGTGCTCGCCGACCGGTTGCGGCCCAACAGCGAGAAGATCGCCAAGTCGGTGATCTTCATGCCGATGGCGATCAGCTTCGTCGGCGCGAGCACGATCTGGCGGTTCATCTACGACACCCGGTTCGCCGAGGGGGACGATCAGATCGGGCTCCTGTCGGCCATCACGACCAAGCTCGGCTTCGACCCGGTGGCCTGGCTCCGGCTCGACTCGTGGAACGCCAACGACTTCCTGCTCATGGCGATCATGATCTGGCTCCAGGCCGGGTTCGCCATGGTGCTCCTGTCGGCGGCGGTCAAGGGCGTCCCGGACGACACGATCGAGGCGGCCCGCATCGACGGCGCGACCGAGCTGCAGATCTTCTTCCGGGTCGTGGTGCCGCAGATCTGGCCGACGGTGATCGTCGTCTTCACCACGGTCCTGATCCTCGTGATGAAGGTCTTCGACATCGTCTACGTCATGACCGGCGGCAACGCCGACACCGACGTGGTGGCCAACATCTTCTTCGAGGAGATGATCGAGTTCGGCGACAACGGCCGCGCGGCCGCGGTCGTCGTGGTCCTGATGGTCGCGGTGATCCCGGTGATGATCTACCAGGTCCGCCGGTTCCGGATGCAGGAGGCAGGACGATGACCCAGGCAGCGCCGACCGTCAACGTCGACCCGATGGGCGGGGAGGGTCAGAAGCCCCCGAAGGCGCAGCGGTTCACCTTCGGCAGTGTGCTGGTCCGCGCGGCCGTGCTCATGCTCTGCCTGGTCTGGCTGATCCCTACGATCGGCCTCCTCGTGTCGTCGTTCCGCAGCGAGGAGGAGGTGAAGAGCGACGGCTGGTGGACGGTGTTCGCCTCGCCGCTGGACTTCTCGCAGTGGACCTTGGAGAGCTACGACTCGGTCCTCTTCGACCAAGGGATGGGCAACGCGTTCCTCAACAGCATCGTGGTGACGGTGCCGGCCACGATCATCCCGATCATGATCGCGGCGTTCGCGGCGTACGCCTTCACCTTCATGCGGTTCCCGGGCAGGGACGTGCTGTTCATCCTGATGGTGGGGCTGCTCGTGGTGCCGCTCCAGGTGGCCTTCGTGCCGCTGCTGCAGCTGTTCAGCCAGTACGAGATCAACGGCACGTTCCTGGCGGTGTGGCTGGCGCACGCCGGCTTCGGCATGCCGCTGGCCATCTACATCCTGCGCAACTACATGGCCTCGCTGCCGCACGAGATCATCGAGTCGGCGGCCGTCGACGGTGCCAGCCACTTCCGGACGTTCTGGTCGCTCGTGGTACCGATGTCGGTGCCGGCCCTCGCGGCGTACGCGATCTTCCAGTTCCTCTGGGTGTGGAACGACCTGCTGGTCGCGCTCATCTTCCTCGGCGCGGGGGACAACGAGGTCGTCACCATCACTCTGCGCGACCTGATCGGCGACCTCGGGCAGGAGTGGCACCTGCTCACGGCGGGCGCCTTCATCTCGATGGTGCTGCCGCTGGCCGTGTTCTTCGCACTGCAGCGTTACTTCGTCCGCGGTCTGACCGCCGGTTCGGTGAAGGGCTAGGAGGGAACTCAATGGCAACGGTGAGGTTCGAGAAGGCACAGCGGTGGTACCCAGGAGCGGACACGCCCGCGGTACCCGGCATCGACCTCGAGATCACGGACGGCGAGTTCATGGTGCTCGTCGGCCCGTCGGGTTGTGGGAAGTCGACGACGCTGCGGATGCTCGCCGGGCTGGAGGAGGTCAACGCCGGCAAGATCTTCATCGGTGACCGCGACGTCACGAAGATGTCCCCGAAGGACCGCGACATCGCGATGGTCTTCCAGAACTACGCGCTCTACCCCCACATGACGGTCGCCGACAACATGGCGTTCGCCCTCAAGATGGCCAAGGTCCCGTCGGAGGAACGCAAGACCCGGGTCCGGGAGGCGGCCGGCATCCTCGGCCTCACCGACTATCTCGACAGGAAGCCCAAGGCCCTGTCCGGCGGCCAGCGGCAGCGGGTGGCGATGGGCCGGGCGATCGTCCGGCAGCCGCAGGTGTTCCTGATGGACGAGCCGCTGTCGAACCTCGACGCCAAGATGCGGGTGGCGACGCGCACCGACATCGCCAAGCTCCAGGCCGACCTGGGGATCACCACCGTCTATGTCACCCACGACCAGATCGAGGCCATGACGATGGGTGACCGCGTCGCGGTCATGAACTTCGGCGAACTGCAACAGGTCGACTCGCCGCTGGCGCTCTACGACCGCCCGGTGAACCGGTTCGTGGCTGGGTTCATCGGCTCGCCGGCGATGAACTTCCTGGAAGGCGACACGACCGACGGAGGGCTCCGGGTCGGGGAGTACACCCTCCCGCTGCCCCGTGAGGTGTTGGGGAAGGCGACGGACGGCGTCGTCGTCGGGGTCCGTCCGGAGCACTTCGAGATCGCCTCCGACACCAACGGCATCCCGATCAAGGTCACCCTCGTAGAGGAGCTCGGTGCGGACGCCTACATCTACGGCACGACCGACGTCCAGGGCACCCCCGGTCACCTGGTCGTGCGCGGCGCAGCACGTCGAGACGTCGCGAAGGGGGCGACGGTGCACGTCGGCGCCGACCCGGAGCGCATCCACGTCTTCGACAAGGCCACGGAGCAGCGGCTGAACTGACACTGCCGCCCGGCTTGATCGCGTTGGTCAGGTCGTGGCTCGGTCGGCGGTACGCCGGATGGCCGCCACGATCGTGTCGTACAGCGGCTTCGGGAAGTCGTGGCCCATCGCGTCGATGAGCAGCAGCTCGCTGCCCGGCACCGCCGTCGCGGTCGACCGGCCGCCCGAGACGTGGACCATCCGATCGGCCAGGCCGTGGATGACGAGGACGGGCATCCGCAGCCTGCGCAGCTGGGCCGTGCGGTCGGGCTGCGTGAGCACCGCCATCATCTGGCGCATCACGCCCGCCCGGCTGACGCCGCGGTCGAAGGTCTCGTTGCCCCGCTTGAGGAGGTCATCCTGGTCGAACGGGAAGCCGGGGGAGCTGATCAGCCGCCAGACCTTCTGGCTGCCGGCGAGGTAGGCCTCACGCTCCGGTCCGCGACGCCCGATCAGGGTCGGCAGCAGCAGGGGGCTCTGCCAGCCCACCGTGCGGCGGCCGGTGCTCGACATGATGCTGGTGAGCGACAGCACCCGCTCGGGGATGGCGATCGCCATCGTCTGGGCGATCATGCCGCCCATCGACGCGCCGACGACGTGCGCCGCGGGGATGTCGAGGTGGTCGAGCAGGCCGAAGGCGTCCTCGGCGAGGTCCGCGATCGTGTACGGCGGCACGACCCGCCGGCCGCTGAACGCCCGGACCAGGTCTGCCCGGCGGACCCGGCCCCGATCGCGCGACGAGCGCCCGGTGTCGCGGTTGTCGTAGCGGATCACGAAGAACCCGTGCTCGGCGAGCAGCGTGCACAACCCGGTGTCCCACCAGTTCATCGGGCCACCCAGGCCCATCACCAGCAGCAGCGGATCCGCGGTCGGCTCGCCGAAGGTCTGGTAGCAGATCTCGACGCCGCTCGCGAGCGGGGCGAACGACTCCTCGGAGACCGAGACGTTGCTCTGGTCAGGTGACGCGCTCATGTACTCAAGTTTGCCGGATGGCCACAGGTTCACGTTTCAACCACGTTAGGGTCGGGTACATGACCACTGTGCTGGCGCCTTACCTGTTGCCCGACGGCTTCGGTCGTCCGGCGCTGGCCGCCCTGCTGCGCGAGGGCAGTCTCGTCACCGAGGCCGGCCGGCTCGCCGTGCACAGGGGTGTGGCCCGGCGTACCCGCCGCAAGACGCCGTACGCCGCCCGCGCCGTCGCCAGGGCCGCAGAGCCGGTGCTGCTCATCCCCGGGTTCCTGGCCGGCGACTGGACGCTGGGGCAGATGTCGTCCGGGCTGCGCGAGCGCGGCTTCCGCACCTACCGGTCCCACATCCACGCCAACGTCGGCTGCACCCTCAACGCGGCCGCCCTGATCGAGTCGCACCTCGAGCGGATCGCCGCGCGGCGCGGCTCGCGGGTGCAGATCGTCGGACACAGCCTCGGAGGCATGATCGCCCGGGGCATCGCCGTACGCCGTCCCGACCTGGTCGCCGGCATCGTCACCATGGGCAGCCCGATGCTGGCGCCCGGCGCCCACCACCGCCTGCTGACCGGGGGCGTCACCGTGCTCAACCGGCTGTCGGCGGCCGGCCTGCCCGGCTTCATGTCGCAGGAGTGCGTGTCCGGGCCGTGCGCCGAGGTCAGCTTCCACGAGGTGCGGGAGCCGCTCCCGGCCGGCGTCGCGATGACCAACGTCTACTCACGTCGCGACGGCATCGTCGACTGGAGGGCGTGCATCGACCCCCAGGGCGTCGCCGTCGAGGTGCGCGCCTCCCACATCGGCCTCGCGGTCGACCCCCGGGTCATCAAGGTCGTCGGCGAGTCCCTGCTGCGCCAGACGTCGCGCGTCGCTGCCCTGTCGGCCGTGGAGACGGCTTAGGCGCTGCGACGTGCAGGAATCCCCAGTGCACCGGGGATTCCTGCGGTTCTCAGGCAATGCAACCCCCGAGAACCGCCAGTTTCCCCTGAGCGATGTGACGCTTGAGACTGGTGTGACGACCGCTGATCAGTCGAAGTCGATCGAGCTGAACTGGCGCAGCTTCTGCAGCTGGTGCTCGGAGGTGATCGTGCGGATCGTGCCGCTGCGGGAGCGCATGACGAGCGACTCGGTGGTGCAGCCGCCCGCGCGGTAGCGCACGCCCCGCAGCAGGTCGCCGTCGGTGATGCCGGTGGCGACGAAGAAGCAGTCGTCGCCGGTGACGAGCGTGTCGGTCGTGAGGACGTGGTCGGGGTCGAGGTTGTGGCCCGCGTCGATCGCGCGCTGCCGCTCGTCGTCGTCGATCGGCCAGAGTCGGCCCTGGATGGTCCCGCCCATCGACTTGATGGCGCAGGCGGTGATGATGCCCTCGGGGGTGCCGCCGACGCCGAGCAGGAGGTCGACGCCCGAGTTGGGGCGCGCCGCGGAGATCCCGCCGGCGACGTCGCCGTCGGTGATGAACTTGATCCGCGCGCCGGTGGCCCGGATCTCGTCGACCAGACCCGAGTGCCGCGGCCGGTCGAGAAGGACGACGGTCACGTCGGACGGCTGGGCGCCCTTGGCCTTCGCCACCTGGTTGATGTTCTCGGCGACGGGGTAGCGGATGTCGACCACGTCGGCGGCCTCGGGGCCGGTGACGAGCTTCTCCATGTAGAAAACGGCGGACGGGTCGTACATCGAGCCGCGCGGGGCGACGGCGAGCACGGCGATCGCGTTGCTCATGCCCTTGGCGGTCAGCGTGGTCCCGTCGATCGGGTCGACCGCGACATCGCACTCGGGCCCCGAGCCGTCGCCGACGCGCTCGCCGTTGAAGAGCATCGGGGCGTCGTCCTTCTCGCCCTCGCCGATGACGACCACGCCGTCCATGCCGATCGTCGAGATCATGACGCGCATCGCGTTGACCGCGACGGCGTCGGCGCCGTTCTTGTCGCCACGGCCCACCCAGCGGCCGGCTGCCATCGCGGCAGCTTCAGTCACCCGCACCAGCTCGAGGGCGAGGTTGCGGTCGGGGGCCGGCGGGGGCACGGCAAAGCTCTCCATGGGGCGAACCCTATCCTCCGCGACGACCCTGGTCCGTCAGTCGGAAGCCGCGTCGGGACGAGCGACGTACGTCGTCACGGCGGTCTCCTTCACCGACAGCCACACCTGCTGCCCCGGAACGAGGGCCAGCTCGCGCGATGCCGCGGGCGTGACGTCGGCGATCAGCTGGTGCTCGCCGTCGACCTGGAGCCGGATTGCGTCGCCGTGCGGTGCCGCACCGCGGACGACGCCCTGCCAGCGGTTGCGGGCGGAGTCGGTGGGTGATTGCCGGGAGACGGTCACCGCCGCGGGGGAGAAGGCGCGCAGCCGGTCGCCGTCGCGGATCACGTTGAGCCCGACGAGCCGGGCGACGTGCTCGGTGAGCGGGCGGGCGGCGACCTCGGCGGGCGTACCGACCTGTGCCACCCTGCCCTGGTCGAGCACGGCGACCGACGTGGCGAGGGTGAGCGCGTCGAGCGCGTCGTGGGTCACCAGCACGGTGACGCCGGGGAAGTCCGCCAGGTGACGGCCGAGCTCGATCCGCAGGGTGGCGGCGACGCCGACGTCCAGCCCCGTGAACGGCTCGTCGAGCAGCAGCAGGTCGGGCTCGGTCGCGAGGGCGCGGGCGATGGCCACCCGCTGTGCCTGGCCGCCGGAGAGCCTCCCCGGCCGCCGCTGGGCCAGCTCGGCGATGCCCAGCCGGTCGAGCCAGACCTGGGCCTTCGCCCGCGCTGCCGGCTTCGCCTCGCCCCGGGAGCGGGGCCCGAAGGCGACGTTGTCGAGGGCCGACAGGTGCGGGAACAGGCGCTGGTCCTGGAAGACCACCCCCACCGCGCGGTCCTGCGGTGCCAGCGGGAGCACGTCGCGGCCGCGGAGGAGCACCCGCCCCTCGGCGTGCTGGAGACCGGCGAGCGCGTGCACCAGCGTGCTCTTGCCGGCGCCGTTCGGGCCGACCAGGGCGATGACGTCGCCAGGTGCCGCGCTGAGCCCGACGTCGAGCCGGCCGGGGACGACGAGCGTCGCCTCGAGGGTCATGCCGTGACCAGCCAGCGGTCGCGCAGCGCGACCAGCACGCCGACCGAGACCAGGAGCATGACGACGCTCAGGGCCAGCGCCGCATCGGCGTCGGACTGGCGCGCGACGTAGATGAGGGTCGGCATCGTCTGCGTCGTGCCCGGGTAGTTGCCGTTGAACGTGATCGTCGCCCCGAACTCGCCCAGCGATCGCGCCCAGGCCAGCACCATCGCCGCCGCGATGCCGGGCAGGGCCAGCGGGACGGTGACCCGGCGGAACGTGGTCCAGCGTCCGGCGCCGAGGGTGGCGGCGGCGCCGTCGTACCCGCTCCCGGTCGATCGGAGGGCGCCCTCGGTGCTGATCACCAGGAACGGCAGCGCGACGAAGACGTGCGCCAGGACGACGCCCCAGGTCGTGTAGGGGAAGGCGAAGCCCGTGGCCTCGAGCAGCGGCTCGCCGAGCAGGCCGGAGCGGCCGAACGCCGACCGCAGCGCGATGCCGGCGACCACCGGCGGCAGCACCATCGGGACGATCACCAGGGCACGGACCAGCCGGCGGCCGGGGAAGTCCACCCGGGCCAGCAACCACGCCAGCGGGAGCCCGATCACGAGCGAGACCAGCATCGCTGCCGTCGCCGTCGTGACCGAGAGCCACAGCGCGTCGCGCGCGACCTCGGACCTCAGCGCGTCGACCAGCCCACGAGGATCGGTGGCCGCGACCATGGCGACCAGCGGGACGAGCAGTACGCCGGCGGCGAGCACCGCCGGGACGACCAGGACCCACGGCGCGCGGCCGAGCGGGTCGCGGCCGCTCATGGCGGTCCGAACCCGGCGTCGGCGAGCGCCGACCGGCCCTCGGCGCCGGTCACGAGGTCGACCCACTCCCGGGCGAGCTCGCCGTCGTCCGCCTGGTCCAGGGCGCCGACGAGGTACGACGTGAGCTGCTCCTCCGCGCCCGCGACCGGGATCGCCGCGACGTCGTCACCTGCCGAAGCGGCGTCGCTCGCGTAGACGAGGCCGGCGTCGGCCTCCCCGGAGGTCACCTTGTCGAGCGTTGCCCGGACGTCCTCCTCGAGGCTGTCCGGCTCGGACTCGACGCCGGCGCTCCCGAGCACGGCGAGCGCGACCCGGCCGCAGGGCGTCTCGTCGGCACATCGCACCCACGTGGCGCCGGCGAGGTCGTCCAGGGCGTCGATCCCGGCCGGGTTGTCGGGCGGCGTGACGATGACGAGCGCGTTGGTGGCGAAGGTCTCCGGCGCGGCGACGACCCCGGCGTCCTCGGCCGCCGCCATGGCGGTCGCGTCGGCAGTGGCGAGCACGTCGCCCGGCGCGCCGTCGGCCGCCTGCTCGGCGAGGTCGGTGCTGGAGCCGAACGAGAGCTCCACCTCGACGCCCTCGTGGTCGGCCTCGAACCGCTCGCCGAGCTCGGTGAAGACATCGGTCAGGGAGGCTGCGGCCAGCACCCGCAGGGTCGTGCCGTCGTCGGAGCAGCCGGCCAGCGGCAGCAGCGCCCCCACGAGCGCGGCCGCCAGCGCCGGAACGCCTGTCTTCACGGCCGCTCCACGACGACGCTGGTCGACTTCACCGAGGCGATCGCTCGTACGCCGGGCTCGAGGCCCAGCTCGGCGGCGGCCTCGGCGCTCATCAGCGACACCACGCGGTAGGGGCCGCAGACCATCTCGATCTGAGCCATGACGGTGTCCTTGGCGACGCGGGTGACGATCCCCGTCATCCGGTTGCGGGCGCTCACGGAGCCGGCGCGCGTCCGCTCCCGCTCGGCGTCGTCGACGAGCGAGGCCGCGAGCGCGGCGAGGTCGGCGCCGGGGATCACGGTCCGGCCGTCGCGGGTCGCGCTCGGGACGCGGCCCGCCTCGATCCAGCGTCGTACGGTGTCGTCGCTCACGCCGAGCAGGTCTGCCGCTTCCGCGATCCGGTAGTCCGTCACGGGTCAAGCATTCCGCAAACGCGGATCGAATGCCAGAGATACATCCGCAAGTGCGGATACCCGTCAACTGTCGCGGAAGCCCGGCGCGGCGACCGCCGGCAGGGGCTGTGAAGATAGGCGCGCTATGAGTACGTCGAGCGTGGGCCGCCCCGGCAGGTACCAGCGATCCGCCGGCGGGCTGGTCGCGGCGCTGGTGATCACGATCGTGGGGGTGGGTGGGCTCCTCTGGGTGCTCGGCCTCTTCCGGTCCGACACCGAGTTCCAGCCCCAGGAGATCGACTACCGGGCGATCGCCGGCGAGGCCCAGGACGCCGGCCTCGAGCCGGTCTATCCGGCGACGCTCCCGGACGGCTGGATCGCGACGGCCTACGACGTCACGGCGGTCGACGGAACATCTCTGGAGATCCGGATGCTGACCGAGGACGACAACTTCGTCGGCATCCACCAGGAGGACGCCTCGATCTCCGACCTGGTGGGTGAGTACATCGGCGACGAGGTGTCGCCGATCGACATCTACACCACCGAGAGCTCGGTGGCGCAGGCGTGGGAGGGCTACGAGGACGACGACGGCGACACGGCGTACGCCACCGAGGTCGGCGACCAGACGGTGCTCGTCTACGGCTCGGCATCGCCTGAGGAGCTGCAGGACCTCGTCGACCGACTCACCACCGAGCCGGTCGAGGACTAGCCGAACGCGCAAGCCGACAGGCCGGCAGTGGGGTGTTGTGCGGACGGCCTACCGGAGCTGGCCGGTGCCCTTCGGCCCGCTGAGCTCGACAAGGAGTGCGGCCCACGTTCCAGGCCCGACGTCGACGTCCGCACCGAGGGCGCGAACCGCCGAAGCGATCGGATGCGGCCGGATGCGGTGTGTTGCCCCAGTCGATCAGGAACCGGACGCACGAACCCGCGGATCGGCGCGGATCCGATCGCGCTGGCTGACCGGATCCGCGCCGATGATGCGTTATCCGCTCCCCGTCGCCGGATCGGCTGGGTGACTTGGTTCGAGGCACGGCGCTGGCGCGCGTCGCGCCCCAACAACGGGGCCTCGTCAGTCCTCGTCGTCGCCGATGACCGCGTCGAGCCGGGCGCGGGCGCCGTCGAGCCACTCCTGGCAGATCGTCGCCAGCTGCTCTCCGCGCTCCCACAGCGAGAGCGACTCCTCGAGCGTGGTGCCGCCGGCCTCGAGACGCCGGACGACCTCGACCAGCTCGTCGCGCGCCTCCTCGTAGGACGGGCGCTCGTCGGCCCCGTCGGCCGCGTCGGCCCCGTCGGTCTCACGTGTCATGGGCCATCCTCGATCAGCTCGGCGCGGGTGGTGGTCACGTGGATCCTTCCGTCGGCGACCCGGACACTCATCGCCGCCCCGGCGGCGACGCCGGAGGCGGAGGTGACGACGTGGCCGGCGTCGTCCTGGAGCACGGCGTAGCCCCGTTGCAGGGTCGCGAGCGGGGAGAGGGCGCGGGCGCGGGCGCGGTGGTGGGCGATGTCGTCGGCGGCTCGGTCGAGGCGGTGGCCGACCGTGCGCCGGATCCGCTCGCACAGCGCGGCCAGCTCGTCCTCGCGACGGTCGAGCAGCGTCCGCGGGTCGGCGAGCGCCGGCCGGGACCGCAGCGCGTCGATGCCCGCCTGCTCCCGGGCGACGTGGGACCGGAGCGAGCGGCGCAACCGGTCGCGGGCATGGGAGACGCCTGCCGTCTCGGTCGCCACGTCGGGCACGATCAGCTTGGCCGCGTCGGTGGGCGTCGACGCGCGGACGTCGGCGACCAGGTCGAGCAGCGGGGTGTCCGGCTCGTGCCCGATGGCGGACACGACCGGGGTCCGGGCCTTGGCGACGGCACGGACCAGGCCCTCGTCGGAGAACGGCAGCAGGTCCTCCACGGAGCCGCCGCCACGGGCGATGACGATGACGTCGACCCGATCGGCACCGCCCCTCCCGTCGAGCCGCTCCAGCGCCTCGATCACCTCGAGCGCCGACCGCGGCCCCTGCATCGCCGCGTAGACCGTCTCGAAGACCACGCCCGGCCAGCGGCGGGTGGCGTTCTCCACCACGTCCTTCTCGGCGGCGGACCGCGGCGCCGTGATCAGACCGATCCGACCGGGCAGGAACGGCAGCCGGCGCTTGCGCTCCCGGGCGAACAGACCCTCGGCCGCCAGCAGCTGGCGCCGCTGCTCGAGCCGGGCGAGCAGCTCGCCCAGGCCGACCATCCGGATGTCGCGCGCGTAGAGCGAGAGCGTGCCGCGGTTGGCGTAGTAGGACGGCTTGGCCTGGATGACGACGCTCGCGCCCTCGACGAGGGGCGGTTGGAGCCCGTCGAAGAGCACCCGCGAGCAGGTCACCGGCACGGAGATGTCGGCGACCGAGTCGCGCAGGGTCATGAAGACCGTGCCGACCCCCGGACGCCGGCTCACCTGCGCCACCTGGCCCTCGACCCACACCACCCCGAGCCGGTCGATCCAGCCCGCGATCGCGTTGGCGATCGACCGGACCGGAGCCGGCTTCTCGAGCGAGGTCTCCAGGGCCATGGGCCCGACCTTATTTGATGCGCCCGACAGAGCCGGGCACGACGGGCCAGCGGGCCGGTCAGCGCCCGGCGTACTCCCGCGCGATCGCCGCGCCCAACCGGGCGTTGGCCCGCACGAGCGCGATGTTGGCGGTCAGCGACGCACCGTCGGTGAGCTCGACGATCCGGCCGAGGAGATAGGGCGTGATGTCCTTGCCGCGGACCCCCCGTGCGTCCGCCTCGTCGAGCGCCCGCTGGATGACGGCCGCGATCTCGGGGGCGGGGATCTCGTCCTCGGGAGGGATCGGGTTGGCGACGACGACGCCGCCGGCGACGCCCAGGCCCCACTTCGTGCGCATGACCGCCGCGATCTCGGCGGCCGAGTCGACGCGCATCGGGGCACCGTGGCCGGACGAGCGCGAGTAGAAGGACGGGAACTCGTCGCTTCCGTGGACGAGGACCGGGACGCCGTACGTCTCCAGCCGCTCCAGCGTCAGCCCGATGTCGAGGATCGACTTCACCCCGGCGCTGACGACCGCGACGTCGCTGGTCGCGAGCTCGGTGAGGTCGGCGGACTCGTCGAAGGACGTGCTGGCACCGCGGTGCACACCGCCGAGCCCGCCGGTGACGAAGACGGCGATCCCGGCGAGGGCCGCGAGGCGCATGGTCGAGGCCACGGTCGTCGCGCCGTGCGCGCCCCGCGCGACGACGTACGGCAGGTCCCGGATGCTCACCTTCGCCACGTCGGGGTGCGAGCCGAGCAGCTCGAGGTCGTCGTCGCCGAGACCGATCCGGGGGACGCCGTCGAGGACGGCGATCGTCGCCGGCACCGCGCCGCACTCGCGGACGATGCCCTCGACCTCGCGGGCCATCGCCACGTTGCGGGGGTAGGGCATGCCGTGGCTGATGATCGTGCTCTCGAGCGCCACCACCGGCGCGCCTTCGTGGAGCGCGGTGGCGACCTCGTCGGTGAGGCGGAGCAGCTCGTTCACAGGAGACTGCCTATCAGCCGCTCGGTGAGGTCGGGCCGGACGGTGTGGTCGCTCGCGACGGTGAGGGCCGCGGCCGCGTGGCCGTACGCCGCCGCGGCCGCCGGCGTCGCGCCTCCGAGGAGGGCGTGGCAGAAGGCTGCGAGCATCGCGTCGCCCGCCCCGGTCACGTCGACCACGTCGGCGGCGATCGACGGCAGCCGGACGCGGCTGTCGGGGCCGCTCAGCACCGAGCCGTCCAACCCCAGGCGGACCCACACGAGCTCGGCGCCGGCGCGGTGCAACCGGTCGATGCGCTCGTCGAGGGTGGCGTCGAGGTCGGCCGGGTCGGCGCCGTCGGCCGTGCCGGCGCCGTCGGCCCGGCCGGTGAGGGCGACCAGCTCGTCCTGGTTGGGGGTGATCGCCCGCAGCTGCCGGCCGAGGAGCGGCCGCAGCCGGGCCGCCTTGGGCACGCTGACCGGCTCGACCACGACCGGGACCGAGGTCGAGGCGGCGAGGTCGAGCGCGCGGCCGATCGTCGCCGCGGCCAGGTTGCCGTCGACCACGAGCAGCGCGGCCCCCGCCAGCAGGTCGTCGGGCAGGTGGTCGGGCGTCAGGGCGTCGGTCACCGCCATGTCGGCGACGGCCACGGCGAGCTCGCCCTCCGGGCTGAGGACCGCGGTGTAGGTGCCGGTCGCCATCCCGGTCAGGCGGTGGACCCCGCGCACGTCGACCCCGGCCGCGGCGGTGTCGGTGAGCAGCTGGTCGCCGAGCGCGTCGTCACCGACCGCCGCGACCAGGCGGGTCGGGGTGCCCAGCCGCGCCAGGGTCTCGGCGATGTTGCGTCCCACCCCGCCCGGCGTGATCCGGGTGGTCCCGGGGTTGCTCGTGCCCGCCAGCGGGGCCGCTGCCGAGCACGCCTTGATGTCGACGTTCGCTCCGCCGACGACCACCACCTCGCTGCGCACCCGCTCACCGTAGGCTAAGCCGGTGCGGCTCCGGATCGACCTCGCCTACGACGGCACGGACTTCCACGGCTGGGCGGCACAGCCGGCGCTGCGCACCGTCCAGGGCGAGCTGACGGCGACGCTCGCCACCGTGCTGCGGCGGTCGGCCGACGACATCACGGTGGTCTGTGCTGGTCGCACCGACGCGGGCGTCCACGCACGCGGCCAGGTGGCGCACGTCGACCTCGACGGGTGGCCCGGCGACCCCGGCGGTCCGGAGGACCCCGACGACCTCCGACCGCTGCTCCGGAGGGTCAACGGCGTGCTCCCGCCCGACCTTCGCGTGCACCGGATCGTCCCCGCGCCCGACGGCTTCGACGCCCGGTTCGCGGCGCTCTGGCGGCGCTACGCCTACCGGATCGCGGACTCCGCCGAGGCGGTCGACCCGCTGCAGCGGCGCCACGTGCTGACCTGGCCGCGCCGGCTCGACCTCGACGCCATGAACGAGGCCGCCGCGCCCCTCGTCGGCCTCCACGACTTCGCGTCGTTCTGCAAGCAACGGCCCGGCGCCACCACGATCCGCACCCTGCTCGAGCTCTCCTGGTCGCGGGATGCCGCCGGCGTCGTCGTGGGCCGGGTCAAGGCGGACGCGTTCTGCCACTCGATGGTGCGCGCGCTGGTGGGCTGCCTCGTCGCCGTGGGGGAGGGGCGCAAGCCGCCGGGGTGGGCGCGAGAGATCCTGACCGCCCAGCGCAGGGACCCCGGCGTCGTCGTACTCCATGCGCACGGGCTGACCCTCGAGGAGGTCGCCTACCCGCCCGTCGACGAGCTCGCGGCGCGGGCCGCCCAGACCGCCGCGCGCCGCGTCGCTGCGGAGGCCGACGCGTGAACGAGGACCACTACTTCTCCGCCGACCCGGCCGCGCCGTTCCAGCGCAGCGCCGTCCGGGCGGAGGTCTGGGGCCACGACCTCGAGCTCACCAGCGGCTCGGGCGTGTTCGCCAACGGGCGGCTCGACATCGGCACGTCGGTGCTGTTCCGGGAGACCGAGCCGCCGGGCGGCGGGCGGATCCTCGACCTCGGCTGCGGCTACGGCGTCATCGGGCTGGCGATCTGCGTGGCGGTCCCGTCGGCCCGGGTGACCGCCGTCGACGTGAACCAGCGGGCTGTGCTGCTCGCCAACGAGAACGCCGCTGCCCTCGGGGTCTCCGACCGGTACGTCGCGGTCACGCCGGAGCAGGTCCCGGCCGAGGAGCGGTACGACGAGATCTGGTCCAACCCGCCGATCCGCATCGGCAAGGCCGCACTGCACGAGCTGCTGCTCACCTGGCTGCCGCGGCTCGCGCCGGGAGGCCGCGCGGTGATGGTGGTCGGCAAGAACCTCGGCGCCGACTCGCTCCAGCGCTGGCTGGGCGAGCAGGGCTACCCGACCGAGCGGCACGCGAGCGCCAAGGGGTTCCGGGTCCTGGAGACCAGGGCGGCGACCGCTGGCGATCGCTAGGGCGTGACCGCGGTGGTGAGGAGCCCGGCCGCCACCTGATCGTCGACCGGCGCGCGCTTCCACAGCACCAGCAGCAGGTACGGCGCCGACCCGGTCAGCTCCGCCACCGGATCGCCCTCTCCGATCTCCAGCGGCTCGGCGTCGACGTCGGTCGGGACCAGGCGCAGGGTGCCGGCCAGCGGGGCGATCCGCTCCAGCCGGACCTGCCGCGGGTAGAAGAAGCCCGCGACCTCGGCGACGCCGTCCCAGGCGAGTGCTGGGTCGATCGACCATTCGTCGGAGCGCCCGACCGCGGCGAGCGCGTCGTACTCGTGGACGACGGTCTCGTGCGCCTGCCGCCGCCTCCAGAAACCCGTGACCTTGTCCGGCCCGAACGTCCAGGCAGGTGCGTCGGGCTCGCGCGCCGCGAGCGCGTCGACCAGGATCCGGGCGCTCTCGCGGTACCACTCGACCATGTCGGGCGGGTCGCCGGCGTACGGGCTGTTGCCGTCCGGAGTTCCCTCGGTGACCGCGTGCGCCGCCCAGCGGTGCACCCAGCCGAGGTGCCCGACCAGGTCGGCGAGCGTCCAGCCGGGGCAGGTCGGCACGGGCGCCTCGAGGTCGCCCGATGCGGCGGCGTCGGCGAACCGGCCGGTGGCGTCGTCGAGCAGCGGGATCCAGTCCATCCGCGGATCCTCCCACCTGCGTCCGACCACCATCTGACCACGATCCGTCGCAGCCACCGGCTACGGTCCGTCCATGACCACCGAGATCACCGTGCGCGGGTCGTACTCAGCGTTCCAGCCTCCCGAGCGGGCGACCGTCCAGGCGACGCTCGGGTTCGAGGGTCCGCAGCCCCAGCCCGTCTACGAGCGGGTGGTCCGCGACCTCGAGGCGGTGAAGGCGTCGATCGCCCCGATCCACCATCCCGACCAGGGACCGGTGACCTGGTGGTCCACCCAGCACGTCCGCACCTGGGCCAACCGGCCGTGGAACCAGGACGGCAAGCAGCTGCCGCTCGTGCACCACGCCAGCGTGGGGGTCGAGGTGAAGTTCCGCGACTTCGGCGAGCTGTCGCGCTGGGTCGGGCGGCACGTCGAGGGGACCGCCGGCTTCAGCCTCGGCGGCGTCGTGTGGGCGCTGACCGAGGCGCGGAAGCACGAGCTCGCCCGCCAGGTCCGCGCCCGAGCGGTGCAGGACGCGGCGACGCGCGCCCAGGAGTACGCCGACGCGCTCGGCCTCGGTCCGGTCCGTCCGGTGGCGCTGGCCGACGCGGGCATGCTCGGCGACGGGCTGCACCCGATGTCCATGGGCGCCGAGGCGGCGTACCAGCGGGCGAGCAAGGACATGGACGGAGCGGCCGAGATGGCCCTGTCGCCCGAGGACATCGAGGTGACCGCGGTCATCGACGGGCGGTTCGTCGCGGGCTGACCCCGGCCCCGTGCAGGGCGCTCGCAACAGGATCGGGCCGGCGAGCGTTGGTGGGACATGGAGGCAACGATGGACGAGGTCGGCGCGCGAGCTGTCCCGGCGTCGTTCGACGACTGGGTCGCCGCGCGCGGCCCCGCCCTCCTCCGCCTCGCCTACGTGCTGACCGGCAACCCCGTCGACGCCGAGGACGTGGTGCAGGACGCACTTTCGCGCGCGCTGCCCCGGTGGGACCGGATCTCCCGGGTCGAGGACGTCGACGCCTACGTGCGGCGGATGGTGGTCAACGCGCACACCTCGTGGTGGCGCAAGTTCCGCCGCCGGGAGTCGCCGGCCGCCGAGGTGCGGCCGGGCGGCGTCGTCGCCGGCCCGGACGAGGGGCTCGGCGCCGACGAGCGCCACCGGCTGTGGACCGCCTGCCAGGCGCTGCCGGTCGACCAGCGCACGGCGGTGGTCCTCCGCTACTACGAGCAGCTCGAGTACGACGAGATCGCCGCGGTGACGGGCGTCCGCGAGGGCACGGTCCGTTCGCGGGTCTCCCGCGGGATCGCCGTGCTGCGTCAGGAGATGGGCGAGGGGACGGGTGAGGATGATGGGTGACTTCGAGGACCGGGTGGGCCGGGCGCTGGGTGGCGGCGCTGAGGGCGCGCCGTCCGCGCACGGCCTGGCCGACGGCGCACGGCGCCGGCTTCGCGTACGCCGCCAGCGGCTCGCGATCGGCGGCGCGGCGGCGGCCGTGCTGGCCGTGGTCCTCCCGGTTGCTGTGATCGGTGGCTCCGGTGGCAGCTCTCCGGGTCGCGGGGGCGAGGGTGCGCCGGCGACCGACGGTGCCGAGGCTGCCGACGTCAGGGTCACCTGCGGCGGCGACACGAGCTGGCCGGTGTCGGCCATGGCGGACGGCATCCCGAACGACGTCGCGGAGGAGGAGGTCCGTACCGCCTTCGCGCGGCTGGAGGCCGCAGCTGGCATCGACGCCCCTCGTGCCATCCAGCAGCAGGGAGCGGACGGTGCGTCGTACATCGTCCTCGCCGTCACCGACGACGAGGTCACGCTGGGCGTCGGCCGGTGGACGGTCGACGGTCCGGACGGTGGTCAGGTCCTCACGTTGGAGCGCTCGGCCTCCGGGCTGAGACCCGCCGGCTGGGGCGACTGCCGTCTGCTCGAGGTCGCGCTGCCGGAGGGCAGGTCGCGGGTCGAGGTCACGGCTCCGCGAGGCGGTGTCGATCCGTCGGCGACGTCGCTGGTGGTGGTGGTGAACGAGCTGCAGTGCGCCAGCGGGCGGGACCCCGCGCCGTACCTCGGCCGGCCGCTGGTCGTCGAGGAGGACGACCGGGTGCTGGTGACGATGAGCAGTGAGGAGGTCGTGGGCGGCGCGGACTGTCAGGGCAACCCGCACGTGCCGGTCACCCTCGACCTCGACGAGCCGCTCGGCGACCGACAGCTCTTCGACGCCGGCACCTGGCCCCCGACGCCGATCCGGGTCGCCGCCGCGGATGAGGGATGGCAGACGGTCGCGCAGGACGACGCGCGCGCCGATCTCCCGCCCGACTGGCGCGAGGTCGACTGTGACTTCGGCGGCGGCGAGCAACCCATCCACGGCCCGACAGAGGTCGACGCTTGCGAGTTCGGTGCATACGCCGCGTTCTACGGCAGCGCCACGTTCGACCCCGCCGATCTCCCCGGTGTCGTGAACCGTTCCGAGGACGACGGCGAGGTGACCTGGAGTGGCTACGTCGGCGCGGGGGAGTGGGTGCTCTCTGCGGCTTCCCACGACCGTGACCTCACGCGGCGCATCCTCGCGTCGGCCCGCGTCGCCGGTGAGCCGGTGGTCGTGGCGGAGCGGTGGGAGACCGGTGGGTCCGGCGGCCTCGAGTGGCAGGTCCCCGTCGGCTGGGGAGTCGACGGGGGATCCGCGTCGTCGTACGGCGTCGAGGTGACGTTGGTGCGTTCCGGCGGCGAGCCGGTCCTGCAGAGCCTGCCGGAGCGGCTCGACGACGCGCACGTGCGGATGTACGGCGACATCGGGTCCGCTCGGATCACCGTGACGGCCCCGACCCGGGCCGTGGCCGAACTGGTGCTGTCGTCCGTCGTGGTCGCGACCGGTTGACCGGTTGACGCCTCCACCGGGATCGATCACGCCAGCCGATTGGTCACAGATACGCCCCCAAGGCGGTCGAATCTGGCGCTTTTGGGACCATCCGCAGCTCCGGTCGTTGCGGTTTGGGACCAAACCTCAACGACTCGACCCACCGAGCCGCACCTCACCCCAGTCGGCCTCCGTCCTCCTCAACATCGAGTGGGAGTGAAAACCGGCTGCGCTCCACGGCTCTGACGCGGACAATCGACCCTCGTGGGTCATGTAGAGGTCACCGGTGTCCGGTACGAGCTTCCCGATGGGCGGGTGCTGCTCGACGACGTCTCGTTCCGGGTGGGTGACGGGGCGAAGGTGGCGCTGGTGGGGGCCAACGGCGCCGGCAAGACGACGCTGCTGAGGATCATCACCGGCGAGCTCGTCCCGCACGCGGGCGCCGTCACCCGCAGCGGCGGGCTGGGTGTGATGCGGCAGATGGTCGGAGCGGGGCTCGGTGCCGAGCCGACCGTGGCCGACCTGCTGCTGTCGATCAGCCCGGACCGGGTCCGCGCCGCGGCGGCCGAGGTCGACCGCTGGGAGCGGGCGCTGATGGAGGTCGACGACGAGAAGACCCAGCTCGCCTACGCCCACGCGCTCGCCGAGTACGCCGACGCCGGTGGCTACGACATCGAGGTCACCTGGGACGTCTGCACGGTCAAGGCTCTGGCGCTGCCCTACGACCGCGCCAAGTACCGCGAGCTGCGCACCCTCTCCGGCGGCGAGCAGAAGCGGATCGTGCTCGAGTACCTGCTCGCCGGGCCCGACGAGGTGCTGCTCCTGGACGAGCCCGACAACTTCCTCGACGTCCCCGGCAAGATCTGGCTCGAGGAGCGGATCGCGAGCTCGGACAAGACGATCCTCTTCATCAGCCACGACCGCGAGCTGCTCGCCAACACCGCCACCCGCGTCGTGACGGTCGAGCTCGGCGCCGCCGGCAACCTCGTGTGGACCCATCCCGGGGGCTTCGCCAGCTATCACGAGGCCCGCAAGGACCGGTTCCTCCGGTTCGAGGAGATGCGCCGGCGCTGGGACGAGGAGCACGCCAAGCTCAAGGCGCTGGTGCTCCGCTACAAGATCAAGGCGGAGTACAACGACGGCCTCGCCAGCCAGTACAAGGCGGCCCAGACCCGGCTCCGGAAGTTCGAGGAGGCCGGCCCGCCGACCGAGCAGCCGCGTGAGCAGCAGGTCTCGATGCGGCTGTCCGGCGGCCGCACCGGCAAGCGCGCGGTGGTCTGCGAGTCGCTCGAGCTCGTCGGTCTGATGAGGCCCTTCGACCTCGAGGTCTGGTACGGCGAGCGCGTGGCGGTGCTCGGCTCCAACGGCTCCGGCAAGTCGCACTTCCTGCGCCTGCTCGCGGCTGGCGGGAGCGATCCCGATGTCGAGCACCGACCGGTCGGGGACGTCGTCGTACAACCTGTGCGGCACGCGGGCGTCGCCAAGCTGGGCGCCCGGGTCCGACCCGGCTGGTTCGTGCAGACGCACGAGCACCCGGAGCTGGTCGGCCGTACTCTCCTGGAGATCCTCCATCGTGGTGACGGCGCCCCCAGCGGCCGGCAGGGCATGGGTCGGGAGCAGGCGAGCAGGGTGCTGGACCGGTACGAGCTCAGCGTGGCCTCGGAGCAGAAGTTCGAGTCGCTCAGCGGCGGCCAGCAGGCGCGGTTCCAGATCCTGATGCTGGAGTTGTCGGGCGCGACGCTGCTGCTGCTCGACGAGCCGACCGACAACCTCGACGTGGCGTCCGCCGAAGCGCTCGAGGACGGGCTCGCGGCGTTCGACGGCACGGTGCTCGCGGTGACCCACGACCGGTGGTTCGCGCGGGGGTTCGACAGGTTCCTGGTGTTCGGCGCCGACGGTGGCGTGTATGAGTCCGACGATCCCGTCTGGGACGAGGGAAGGGTGGCACGAGTCAGATGAGCCTGCAGATCGAGGACGTCGACCCGTTCGACGACGACGCGCTCGCGACATGGCTGGACGTCACCAACCTCGTCGACCGCAACGAGCGCGGTGACGCCGCGACGCCGTGGACCCTGCCGGAGCTGGTCGTCGGCGCCCGGGAGCCGCAGAAGCACCGGAAGACGATCCGGGTCAACGGCGTCGTCGACGGCGTGGTGGTGGGGACCGGTCAGGTGCAGCTGCCGCTGCTCGACAACCTGACCGCAGCCGACATCGAGGTCAGCGTGCTGCCGGAGCACCGCCGACACGGTCACGGCACGGAGCTGCTCGCCTGCTGCGAAGCCATCGCCAAGGAGCGCGGCCGCACCCGATTCGACGCGATGACCGCCTGGCCGTACGACGGCCCGGCCGACGGCGCCGGCACCTCGGGTGTCGAGTTCGCCACGACCCACGGCTACGTCTTCGGCCTCGGCGACGTGCAGCGCGAGGTCACCCTCCCCGTGCCCGACGCGGTCCTCGACGAGCTGGCGGCCGAGGCGGCCGAGCGCGCTGGCGACTACGAGCTGCGCTCGTGGACCGGCCCCTTCCCCGACGACGATCTCCTGCTCAGCTACCTCGAGCTGTCCTCGACGCTCATGACCGAGGCGCCGATGGGGCACAACGACTACGAGGACGAGGTGGTCGACATCGAGGCGCACCGCATTCACGAGGCGGTGGTCGCCAAGCAGGGGCGCACCATGTACACCACCGTCGCGATCGCCCCCGACGGCAAGGTCGCCGCGTTCACGGACCTGATGGCGCCGTCGTACGAGACCACCCACGTCTACCAGTGGGGCACCCTCGCGCACCGCGCCCACCGGGGCCACCGGCTCGGCCTCGCCGTCAAGATCGCCAACCTCCGCGCCCTCCAAGCCACCGGCGAGTACGACGGCCGCCGCCTGGTCACCTGGAACGCCGAGGTCAACGACCACATGATCGGCATCAACGACCGGATGGGCTTCGTCCCCACCGCCCGCGCCGGGGAGCTCCAGAAGAAGATCTAGCCCCGCCGAAGTGTCAATGTTGGGCGCGCGAGGTGTGGATGTTGCTCGCGCGAAGTGTCCATGTTGGCTGAACGAAGTGTCGATCTTGAGCGCCGACATGGACCCGTCGTGCGATCAACCGGGGCACTTCGTGCGATCAACCCGGGCACTTCGCGTGATCAACCCTGACACTTCGTACGATCAACATTGACACTTCGCGGGGGTCAGGGGGCGTCGGAGCCGAGCTCGAGCTCGGTCGTCTGCTGCTCCCCGTCGCGGAGGAAGGTCACCGTGACCCGGTCGCCGGGGCGGTAGGAGCGGACGGTCGCGACCAGCGAGCCGGAGCTGTCGACCGGGTGGTCGTCGATCCGCGTGATCACGTCGCCGGCCTGCAGCTCGGCGTCCTCGGCGGCGGAGCCCTCCTCGATCGACCGCACGGCGGCGCCCTCGGGGACGGTCCCCACCTCGATGCCGAGCCGGGCGTGGGTGGGGGCCTCGCCGGCGCGCAGCTGCTCGACGATCGGGACGACCTCGTCGATCGGGATCGCGAAGCCCAGACCGATCGAGCCGGCGTCGGGGTTGCTGCCGTCGGGGGTGCGGATCGAGGCGTTGATGCCGACCAGCTGTCCGTCCATGTTGACGAGGGCACCACCGCTGTTGCCGTGGTTGATGGCGGCGTCGGTCTGGATGGCGGGGTAGGCGGTGGTGTTGCCGCTCTCGTCGCGCGCGACCTCGACCGGGCGGTCGAGCGCGCTCACGATGCCGCTCGTGACGGTCGAGTCGAGGCCGTACGGCGAACCGATCGCCACCACCTGCTCCCCGACATCGAGGTCGCCGGACTGCCCGATCGTCACGGGCGTCAGACCCGAGACGCCCTCGGCCTGCACCAGAGCGGTGTCGGTCAGCGGGTCCGTGCCGACCACGTCGGCAGCAGCGGTCGAGCCGTCGGCGAAGGACACCCTGACCTCGGCGGTCTCCGGGTCCGCCGCACCGGCCAGGCTGACGACGTGGTCGTTGGTCAGGATCAGGCCGTCCTCGGTCAGCACCACCCCGGATCCGCTGCCGCCCGCGCCGGCCGCGCTCACGTCCAGAGCGACCACGGACGGCAGCACGGCGTTCGCCACCTGCTCGACACTGCCCCCGCGGGCGTCGTCGTCGGTCGTGTCGACGACCTGGAGCGGCGCGGACGACGTACCGCCGTGGGCGCCGACTGCACCGTCGTCGTCGATCGCGGACCACAACGCCGCGCCGCCCAGTCCCGCACCGCCGCCGACCACCAGCGCGCCGGCCAGCACCGCCGCTGCGAACCCACCGCGACGCGGACGCGGGACTCCCTGGGTCGGCGGCGGTGCACCCGGTCCATAACCGGGGGGCGGCGGCAGCTGCTGGTACGACGGCGGTGCGGAGATCGTCATGCAGACAGCGTGCGCACGTTCCCTGTGAGCCGGCTGAGACGGCGGTGGGGATTTCCTCAGACCTGGCGGTCCCGGCCCTCCCAGTACGGCGCCCGCAGCTCGCGCTTGAGCACCTTGCCGGTGGGGTTGCGGGGCAGTGCGGCCACCACGTCGACCGACTTCGGGCACTTGTAGTGGGCGAGCCGCTCGCGGGCGAAGGCGATGATCTCCTCCTCGGTGGCGGTGGCGCCCTCCTTGAGAGCGACGACCGCCTTGACGGACTCGCCCCACCTCTCGTCCGGCACGCCGACGATCGCGACCTCGGCGACCGCAGGGTGCTCCGACAGGACCCGCTCGACCTCGGGGGAGTAGATGTTCTCCCCGCCGCTGATGATCATGTCCTTGAGCCGGTCGGACACGTAGAGGAAGCCGTCCGCGTCGAGGTGCCCGATGTCGCCGGTGCGGAACCAGCCGTCCTCGGTGATCACCTCTGCGGTGGCCTCCGGCTTGTTGAGGTAGCCCGCCATCAGCTGCGGCGTGCGCATCCAGATCTCGCCCGCCTCGCCGGTGGGGAGCTCGCCGAGGGACCCGGGCTCGACGATCCGCAGCTCGCAGCCGGGGATCGCCCGCCCGGCCGAGAGCAGGCGCTCGGGATGGCCGTCGGCCTCGGCGTCGCGATGCTCCTCGGGCAGCAGGTGGGTCGCGACCCCCGCGACCTCGGTGAGCCCGTAGACCTGCATGAAGTCGGTGTTCGGCCAGGCCTCCATCGCGGCCCGCAGCAGCGGAGGCGGCATCGGCGAGGCGCCGTACGTGTAGATCTTCAGGGCGCCGAAGAGCTTGATCGCGTCGGGTCCGGCCTGCAGCACCTGCGCCAGCACCGCCGGCACCAGGAAGGTGCAGTTCGCGCCGGCGAGGATCGCGCCGGCCAGCGACCCCGCGTCCGGCTCGCGGGTCATGACGCTGGGGACCCCGTCGTGGATGCCGAACAGGACGTACGAGGAACCGCCCACGTGGAACAGCGGCATCGCCACCATCGACTTGTCGCCGGGGCCGAACGCCCAGCCGTCGTGGGCGTTGATCGTGTGCTGGACCATGTTGCGGTGCGTGAGCATCACGCCCTTGGGACGCCCGGTCGTGCCGGAGGAGTAGAGGATCAGGCACACGTCGTCCTCGACCACGTCGGGCCCGTCGTCGCAGGTGATCGCCCCGGCGAGGAACGCCTCGTACTCGTCGCCCTCGGCTCCGTCCGGGCTGACGGCGATGATCTTCTCGACGTTCGGCAGCCGGTCCCGGATCGCCTCGACGGTGGGCATCAGCTCGGTGCCGACGAAGAGGATCTTCGCGCCGGAGTCGTTGACGACGTAGTCGACCTCGTCTCCGGCCATCCGCCAGTTGACGATCGCGTTGGCCGCTCCGATCGACCCCGCGGCCATGCTGATCTCGACGCAGGCGGGGTGGTTCTTGTCGAGGAAGCCGACCACGTCGCCACGCGCGACGCCGAGGTCGCGCAGGCCGCCCGCCGCCCGGTGCACCCGCTCGTGGAGCTGCGCCCACGTCCAGGTGCGGCCGAGGTAGGACATCGCCTCCCCGTCCGGGGTGGCCTCCGCCCAGTGGTTGAGCCTGTCGTCGACGTACGTCGGCTCCGGCGGCTGCGCGGGAGGCCAGGTACGGCGGGCGGGGACGTCGGCAACGGCGCTGTCGGTGCTCATCGGGGGATTGTGGCGTAGGCCACACCCCATGACAACGACCTCGTGCCGGACCGGCCCCAAAAACACCGACAGGCCCGGCGGACGTCCGCCGGGCCTGTCGAGGCGTTCCTGTCCTGGCTGGGTCAGGCCCAGCGCTCCTCGGCCGCCACGAACTCCAGCTGGCGCTGGCCGGTGTAGATCTGCTTGGGCCGGGCGATCTTCTGCTCCTTGTCCTGCACGAGCTCCAGCCACTGCGCGAGCCAGCCGGGGGTGCGGCCGATCGCGAACAGCACGGTGAACATCTCGGGCGGGAACTCCAGCGCCTCGTAGATCAGGCCGGAGTAGAAGTCGACGTTGGGGTAGAGCTTGCGCTTGATGAAGTACTCGTCCTCGAGCGCGATCTTCTCCAGCTCCTTGGCGACCTCGAGCAGCGGGTTGACCCCGGTGACCTCGAAGACGTCGTCGCAGGCCTTCTTGATGATCGTCGCGCGCGGGTCGAAGTTCTTGTAGACCCGGTGGCCGAAGCCCATCAGCCGCTCGTTGCCGTTCTTGACGCCCTCGATGAACGCCGGGATCTCGGACTTGTTGCCGATCCGGCGCAGCATCTTGAGCACGGCCTCGTTGGCGCCGCCGTGCAGCGGTCCGAAGAGCGCACCGATGCCGGCCGCGACCGCCGAGTAGGGGTCGACCTGCGAGGAGCCCACCGAGCGGACCGCGTTGGTCGAGCAGTTCTGCTCGTGGTCGGCGTGCAGGATGAAGAGGGTGTCGAGCGCCTTCGCGATGCGGGGGTCGGCGTCGTACTTCGTCTCGCTCATCTTGAAGAGCATCGAGAGGAAGTTCTCCGAGTAGTGGAGCTCGTTGTCCGGGTAGATGTACGGCTTGCCCTGCGCGTGGCGGAAGGCCCAGGCGCCGAGGGTCGGCATCTTGGCGATCATCCGCACGATCTGGATGTGCCGGTTGTCCGGGTCGGCGATGTTCGACGCCTCGGGGTAGAACGTCGAGAGGGCTCCCACCGACGCCATCAGCATCCCCATCGGGTGCGCGTCGTACCGGAAGCCCTGCATGAACGCCTTGACGTTCTCGTGGACGAACGTGTGGTACGTGATGTGGTGGACCCAGTCGTCGTACTGCTCCTTGGAGGGCAGGTCGCCGTGGATCAGGAGGTAGGCCACCTCGAGGAAGCTGGACTTCTCGGCCAGCTGCTCGATCGGGTAGCCGCGGTATTCGAGGATCCCGGCCTCGCCGTCGATGTAGGTGACGGCGCTGCGGCACGAGGCCGTGTTGACGAAGCCGGGGTCGTACGTCGCAAGGCCTGGCTGATCATCAGCCGCCTTGATCTGACCCAGGTCAGCCGCACGGATGGTGCCGTCGGTGATCGGGATCTCGTACTCCGCGCCGGTGCGGTTGTCGCGTACGGTGAGAGAGTCAGTCACGCCCTGCACCGTAGTCCCAGCGCCCAGCCGGGCGTAAGGCAGTGTCCGGCTCGTGGCCCTCTCCGAGGTTTTGACCGCCTGTCGGACGCCCCGTAGTCTTGTCGGTCGCGTCTCCTGCCGCTTCCGCGTGCGGGGGCAGTGCCCCACCTCGACGGCCCAGTGATGGTCCCCTGGGGTGGAGCCAGTGTTCGTCAGGAGACGCCTCGGCCGGAGCCTTCGGCCGTGTTCACCACGAACGACAGAAAGTGACGCAGCCATGCGCACCTATGCTCCGAAGCCCGGCGACGTCGAGCGCCAGTGGCTCGTGATCGACGCGACCGACGTCCCCCTGGGCCGTCTCGCCACCACGACCGCCAACCTCCTGCGCGGCAAGCACAAGCCGATCTTCGCTCCGAACGCCGACACCGGTGACTACGTCATCATCGTCAACGCGGAGAAGGTCTCGCTGAGCGGCAAGAAGCGGACCGACAAGATGGTCTACCGCCACTCGGGCTACCCCGGCGGCCTGACGGCCACCCCGATCGGCGAGGTCCTCGACAAGGACGCCCGCAAGGCCGTCGAGAAGGCCGTCTGGGGCATGGTCCCCAAGAACAAGCTCGGCCGGCAGATGCTGAAGAAGCTGAAGGTCTACGCCGGACCCGCCCACCCGCACGAGGCCCAGCAGGCCGTCCCGTACGAGATCACCAAGATCTCCCAGTGACGTCGACCGAAGTAACGAAGAGGACCAATACCTTGTCTGAAAACACCGCGCAGACCGGCGACGTCGAGGAGACCTTCGAGGTCGACGAGCAGGGCGTCGCCTACACCAGCGAGACCTCCGGGTCGGCTGCTGCCGCGTCCGACCGTCCGGCCACCATCGCCCCCGGCGCTGCGACCGGCCGCCGCAAGGAGGCCGTCGCCCGCGTGCGGATCGTCCCCGGCACCGGCGTCTGGACCATCAACGGCCGCACGCTGGAGTCGTACTTCCCGAACAAGCTGCACCAGCAGGTCGTCAACGAGCCGTTCACGGCGCTCGGCCTCGAGGGTCGCTTCGACGTGATCGCCCGCATCCACGGCGGTGGCATCACCGGCCAGGCCGGCGCCCTGCGCCTCGGTGTGGCTCGCTCGCTCAACGCGATCGACCTCGACGCCAACCGCGCCACGCTGAAGAAGGCCGGTCTGCTCACGCGTGACGCCCGCGCCACCGAGCGCAAGAAGGCCGGTCTCAAGAAGGCTCGCAAGGCGCCTCAGTACAGCAAGCGCTGATTCCGGTTCCGCCTGTGCGGATCTTCGGCACCGACGGGGTCCGGGGCCTGGCGAACGGTCAGCTGACCGGCGAGCTGGCCCTGGGCCTCGGCGTCGCTGCCGCGCGCGTGCTCGTCGAGCACGGTGGGCTCGGCGGTTCGGGTTGGGAGGGCCGCCAGCGCCCGCTCGCCGTCGTCGGCCGCGACACCCGGATCTCCGGGCAGTTCCTGGAGCACGCGGTCGTGGCCGGACTCGCGTCGGCCGGCGTCGACGTACTGCGTCTACGGGTGCTGCCCACGCCGGGCGTCGCCTACTTCACCGACGCCCTGGGCGCTGACGTGGGCGTGGTGATCTCCGCGTCGCACAACCCGATGCCGGACAACGGCATCAAGTTCCTCTCCCGCGGCGGGGTGAAGCTCGACGACGCGCTCGAGCGCGAGATCGAGGAGCACCTCTTCCAGGAGTGGGACCGCCCGACGGGCTCCGACGTGGGCCGGGTGACGCCGTACGGGCCGACGGTGGAGGAGTACGCCGCGCACCTGCTCTCGACGCTCGACAAGCCGCTCGCCGGCGTCCGCGTGGTCCTCGACTGCGCGAACGGTGCCGCCAGCGAGGTCGGCCCCCGTGCGCTCGCCGACGCCGGCGCCGAGGTGATCGCGATCGGCGCCGACCCCGACGGCCTCAACATCAACGACGGCTGCGGCTCCACCCACCTCGAGCCGCTCCAGCGCGCCGTCGTCGCCCACGGCGCCGACGCCGGCTTCGCGGTCGACGGTGACGCCGATCGCTGCCTGGCCGTCGACCACACCGGGGCGATCGTCGACGGCGACCAGATCATGGCGATCCTCGCCCTCGCGCTGCGCGAGACCGGCGGCCTCGCCGACGACACCCTCGTCGCGACCGTGATGAGCAACCTCGGCCTCGTCCAGGCGCTCACCTCCGCCGGGATCACGGTGCGGCAGGCCGCGGTGGGCGACCGCTACGTCCTGGAGGACATGCGGGCCGGCGGCTACACCCTCGGCGGCGAGCAGTCGGGCCACGTCATCATGCGCGCCCACGCCACGACCGGCGACGGCCTGCTGACCGCGCTGCACGTCCTGCAGCGGATGGTCGTGACCGGCAAGACCCTGCAGGAGCTCGCCGGTGTCATGACCCGGCTGCCGCAGGTGCTCGTCAACGTGCCCGACGTCGACAAGGACCGCTGCGACGACGCCGAGCTCCTCGCCGCCGTCGGAGCGGCCGAGGCCGAGCTCGGCGACACCGGACGGGTCCTGCTGCGCCCCTCGGGCACCGAGCCGCTGGTGCGGGTCATGGTGGAGGCACCCACTGCCGAGCAGGCGCAGGCGGTCGCCGATCGGCTGGCCGACGTGGTGCGCGCCCGCCTCGCGCTCTGAATCGTCCTTGCCAGCGTGACCTATCGGTCACTGTGGCGATGACGACCTCGCAGGGGCATGGCACGATCTCGCCATGGACTCGGTGACCACGCGGTTCTCGCGCCTCTACGGCCTGTGGGTGGTGCCGCTCGTCATCGGCACGAGCCAAGCGGCGAGTGAGGGCGGCTCGACGGGGAGCGTCTGGGACCACGGTGGGGCTCCACTGGTGCTGGCGCTCGCGCTCGGGCTGGTCCTCGTCTGGGGAGCCGTCGCACCGGGTGCGGAGGCATGGCCGCCCTCGGTGCTGGTGCCGGTCGGGGGGCTCGCGCTGCTTCTCGTCGCGGGCGAGGACGACTACGCGCTCGGCGCCGGCAGCGAGCTGGTCGCGACGACCGCCGGACTCGCGCTCGTGACCGCCGTCGCGCACATCGCCGCCCTGGTCTTCGCCGACTCCCGCGAGGCCGAGCAGTCGACGGTCTGAGGACTGGTACCGCGGCTGAGGTCCCGGCTCAGATCTTGCGCAGCCGCACGTAGCGCACCGAGTGGTCGGCGTCCTTGCGCAGCACCAGCGTGGCGCGGGAGCGGGTGGGGAGCACGTTCTGCTCGAGGTTGGGGCCGTTGATCGTGTCCCAGATCCGGCGGGCCTCGTCGATCGCCACGTCGTGGGTGAGCTGGGCGTACTTGGCGAAGTAGGAGTGAGGGTCGCGGAAGGCGGTCTCGCGCAGCCGCAGGAAGCGGTCGACGTACCAGTCCCGGATGTGGGCCACCGCGGCGTCGACGAAGATCGAGAAGTCGAAGAAGTCCGAGAGCCCGAGGCCGGTGCGGCCGTCGCCGCGGGCCCGGGCGGGCTGGAGCACGTTGAGGCCCTCGAGGATCAGGATGTCGGGGCTGTTGATGACGGTCTTCTCGTCCGGCACGACGTCGTAGATCAGGTGGGAGTACGTCGGCGCGAGCACCTCGTCGTTCCCCGACTTGATGTCGACGACGAACTTCATCAGCGCGCGACGGTCGTAGGACTCGGGGAAGCCCTTGCGCTCCAGGAGGCCGCGCCGCTCCAGCTCGGCGTTCGGGTAGAGGAACCCGTCGGTCGTGACCAGGGCGACGTCCGGGTGGGCGGGCCAGCGCGCCAGCATCTGCTGGAGCACGCGGGCCGCCGTCGACTTGCCCACCGCCACCGAACCGGCGAGGCCGATCACGAAGGGGGTCTTCGGCGGCGTGGCCCGGTGCAGGAACTCCTCCTGCGCCCGGTGCAGGGCCCCGGCGGCCTCGACCCGGAGGCTGAGCAGCCGCGAGAGCGGGAGGTAGACCTGGATGATCTCGTCGAGGTCGAGCGCATCGCCGATCCCGCGCAGCGCGAGGATCTCGTCCTGGGTCAGTGGACTCTCGGTCTCCGAGGCCAGCGCGGCCCAGGTCGCACGCTCGAGCTCGAGGTACGGCGAGGTCTCGCGCTGGGTCTCGTCGCCGTGCATGGCGGCGATTGTTCCACCCGCTCCGGCCACTAGAGTGGTCGGCTATGTGCGGGATCGTCGGCTACGTCGGACCCCAGCGCGCGCAGGACGTCGTCATCGACGGCCTCCGGCGTCTGGAGTACCGCGGCTACGACTCCGCCGGGGTCGCCGTCGTACACCAGGGTGAGCTGGCGGTGGCCAAGCGCGCCGGCAAGCTGGCCAACCTCGAGAAGGAGCTGGCCGACCACCCGCTCCCGCCCGCCCACACCGGCATCGGACACACCCGCTGGGCCACCCACGGCCCGCCCAACGACGCCAACGCCCACCCCCACACCGGCGGCGCCCGGCGGGTCGCGCTGGTCCACAACGGGATCATCGAGAACTTCCGCGAGCTCCGGGCCCGGATCGAGGCGGACGACCACGCCTTCCTCTCCGAGACCGACACCGAGATCGCGGCCCACCTGGTCGAGCTGCAGGTGCAGTCCGGGGTCGACCTGCCGATCGCGATGCAGCGGGTCTGCCAGCAGCTCGACGGTGCGTTCACGCTGGTCGCCGTCGACGCCGAGGACCCGGAGCGGGTGGTCGCAGCGCGCCGCAACAGCCCGTTGGTCGTGGGCCTCGGTGACGGGGAGAACTTCCTCGGCTCCGACGTCGCGGCGTTCATCGAGCACACCCGGGAGGCGCTCGAGCTCGGGCAGGACCAGATCGTCACCATCACGCGCGACGACGTCACGGTCACCGACTTCTGGGGCCGGCCGGTCGCGGCGAAGCGGTTCCACGTCGACTGGGACCTGTCGGCCGCCGAGAAGGACGGTCACGACTGGTTCATGCGCAAGGAGATCTTCGAGCAGCCGCGCGCGGTCGCCGACTCGCTGATCGGGCGTCGTACGCCGTCCGGGCTGCTCGCCCTCGACGAGATGCGGCTGGCGGACGAGGAGATCCGCGACCTCGACAAGATCATCATCATCGCCTGCGGCACGTCGTTCTACGCCGGCATGGTCGCGAAGTACGCCATCGAGCACTGGACCCGGACGCCGGTGGAGGTCGAGCTCGCCTCGGAGTTCCGCTACCGCGACCCCATCGTCGACCACTCCACCCTGGTCGTGGCGATCAGCCAGGCGGGCGAGACCGCCGACACGCTCCAGGCGATCCGGCACGCGAAGAGCCAGCGGGCCAAGGTGCTCGCGATCTGCAACACCAACGGCTCGTCGATCCCACGCGAGTCGGACGCGGTGATCTACACCCACGCCGGACCCGAGATCGGCGTCGCGTCGACGAAGGGGTTCTTGACCCAGCTGGTGGCGTGCTACCTGCTCGCGCTGTACGTCGCCCAGGTCAAGGGCACCCGCTACGGCGACGAGATCGACGAGATCATGGGCCAGCTCGAGGCGATGCCCGACCACATCGACACCGTGCTCGAGCAGGCCGAGTCGGTCTACGAGCTGGCCCGGTCCCACGTCGGCACCCGGTCGGTGCTGTTCCTCGGCCGGCACGCCGGCTACCCGGTGGCGCTCGAGGGCGCGCTCAAGCTCAAGGAGCTGGCCTACCTCCACGCCGAGGGCTTCGCCGCGGGCGAGCTCAAGCACGGGCCGATCGCCCTCATCGAGGACGGGCTGCCCGTCCTGTGCATCGTGCCGCCCCGCGGCCGGGACCAGCTGCACGGCAAGATGATCAGCGGGATCCAGGAGGTCCGCGCCCGCGGCGCTCTGACGATCTGCCTCGCCGAGGAGGGTGACCGCAAGATCGAGCCGTACGCCGACCACCTGATCCGGCTCCCGCAGGTCCCCGTGCTCCTCCAGCCGCTCGTCGCCATCGTGCCGCTCCAGCTCTTCGCCTGCGAGCTCGCCACCGCCCTCGGGCACGACGTCGACCAGCCGCGCAACCTGGCCAAGTCCGTCACGGTGGAGTGAAGCGGGGCATGGGCTCGTGGCGGTGATCGGGGTCGGCATCGACGTCTGCGAGCTCGACCGCTTCGCCGCCTCGATCGAGCGGACCCCCGCGCTCGCCGTACGGCTCTTCACCGAGGCCGAGCGGGCCCTGCCGACCGCGTCGCTCGCCGCGCGGTTCGCCGCCAAGGAGGCCCTGGCCAAGGCGCTCGGCGCCCCCCGCGGCATGGAGTGGCACGACGCCGAGGTGATCCGCGAGGAGTCCGGCCGTCCGATCTTCGAGATCCGCGGCACCGTGCTCGCCCGGGCTCAGGAGCTCGGCGTCAACCACGTGCACCTCTCGCTCTCCCACGACGCCGGCATCGCCTCGGCGATGGTCGTCCTGGAGTCGTGATGGAGCGCGAGTACGAGGCGGCGTGGGACGAATGGGCCGCGTCTGAAGACGCCGCAGCGTGGGAAGGGACGACGGGGGACGGCCTGACCGAGGAGGTGTCGCGGTGAGATCATCCTGGCGGTCGTCAATGGTCGCAGATGCGCCTCGACCCGCACGATTGGGGCGCTTTTGCCACCAACCGCATCCGAGCACCCCCGCGAGCGTGGGCCCGTGATCCGCGCACACGCCGTCGAGCAGGTCCGGGCCGCCGAGGCGACACTGCTCGCCGCGCTGCCCGAGGGCGCTCTCATGCAGCGCGCCGCGCATGGGCTGGCGTACGCCGTACTCGATCTCCTCGGCGGGGGCTACGGGCGTCGCGTGCTGCTGCTCGTCGGGTCGGGGGACAACGGCGGCGACGCGCTGTACGCCGGGGTCGTGCTCGCCCGACGGGGCTCGTACGTCGAGGCGTGGTTGCTGTCCGACCGGGCGCACGCCGCGGGGGTGGCGTCGCTGCGGGGGGCCGGTGGACGGGTGCGGGAGTGGTCTCGAGACGGTCGCCAGAGCGACCTCCTCGGCCAGCGGGCTCGCCAGGGCGACTTCGACGTCGTGGTCGACGGGATCGTCGGCATCGGCGGCCGACCGCCGCTGCGGCCGGACGCGGCGGCGGCGCTCGACTCCGTGGCCGGTGTCCCGGTGGTCGCGGTCGACATCCCCTCGGGCGTCGACGTCGACACCGGCGAGGTCGACGGGCCGCACGTGACAGCCGACGTGACGGTCACCTTCGGCACCCACAAGGTCGCCCAGCTCGTCGACCCCGCGGCACTGCACAGCGGCGTGGTGCACCTGGTCGACATCGGACTCGACCTCCCGCAGCCGGCGCTCGAGGCGCTCCAGCCAGCGGACGTGGCGGCGCTGCTGCCACGGCCGGACCCGCACGCGCAGAAGTACACCCGCGGAGTGGTCGGCGTCCGCGCGGGCTCGGCGACCTATCCCGGCGCCGCCCTGCTCAGCGTCGCCGGCGCGGACTGCGGACTGGCGGGCATGGTTCGCTACGTCGGCGACCCGGCCGTGCAGGACCGGGTCCGCGCGGCTCATCCCGACGTCGTCGGCGAGGGACGGGTCCAGGCGTGGGTCGTGGGGTCCGGCAGCGACACCGGTGCGGAGGAGGCGTTGCGGGCCGCACTGGCCGACGACGTACCGCTGGTCGTCGACGCCGACGCGCTGCAGCTCGCGGGACTCGTCACCGGGCGGCCGGCGGTGCTCACGCCTCACGCGGGCGAGCTCGCGACGATGCTCGGCGAGGACCGTGGCGACGTCGAGGCCAGGCCGCTCCACCACGTTCGAGCGGCCGCGGACGCCTACGGCACCACCGTGCTCCTCAAGGGCCGCCACTCGCTCGTCGCGGAGCCGGGCCGGCCGGTACGGGTGACCACGACGGGCACGCCGTGGCTGGCCACGGCCGGTGCCGGTGACGTGCTCGGCGGGGTGATCGGCGCCCTGCTCGCGACGGGCATGACGCCGTACGACGCCGCGTCCGTCGGCTCCTGGCTGCACGGCGCGGCAGCCACCCTGGCCTCCGGCGGCGGCCCGATCGTCGCCACCGACGTGGCGCGCGCACTACCGGGGGTCGTCGCGGCCCTGCCCCTGTGATGGGAGAATCGGACCCATGTCCGAGCACACACGGGGGGCTCCGCCCCCCGTGGACCCCACGACGACTGCTTCGACGCCGCGCGGAGAGCTCGCCGAGATTGTCGTCAACCTGGCGGCGATCCGGCACAACGTGCGGGTGCTCCGCGAGATGGTCGGGGTGCCGATGATCGCGGTGGTGAAGGCCGACGGCTACGGACACGGACTGGTCGAGGCCGCGCGCGCGGCCCGCGAGGGCGGCGCCGAGTGGCTGGCCGTGGCGACCGTCGACGAGGCGCTCCAGCTCCGCGGCGCCGGGTACGGCGGCCCGCTGCTCTGCTGGCTGATGTTGCCGGCGACCGACCTCCAGCGCCCGGTGACGGAGGGGATCGACGTCTCGGCGTACTCCGTCACCGAGCTCGACGCCATCGCCGCCGCGGCCGAGACGGTCGGCCGGCGCGCCCGCGTGCAGCTCAAGGTCGACACCGGGCTCAACCGCGGCGGCGCCCCGCGATCGACGTGGCTGGAGGTGTTCTCCCGCGCGCGCGCCGGTGAGCGCGACGGCAGCTGGAAGGTGACCGGCCTGTGGTCGCACTTCGCCTGCAGCGACGAGCCCTCGCATCCGGCGAACGGCCGACAGGAAGAGGCCTTCCGCGCCGCCGTGACGCTCGCGGCGGACTGCGGACTGCGTCCCGAGCTGCTGCACCTGGCCAACTCCGCCGCCGCAGTGCTCCGGCCCTCCTCCCGCTTCGACGCCGTCCGCTGCGGCATCGCCATCTACGGGCTCGACCCGGCGCCCGGCAGCACCCCCGACCTCGGCCTGATCCCGGCGATGACGGTGCGCACCCGCCTGGCGATGGTCAAGGACCTCCTCCCCGGCGACGCCGTCTCCTACGGACAGCACTGGGTCGCGGATCGTGCTACGACGGTCGGCCTGGTGCCGCTCGGCTACGGAGACGGCATCCCGCGCCACGCGTTCCAGCCGAGCACCGGCGCCGGTGCCGAGGTCTCGGTCGGCGGCAAGCGGCGCCCGATCCGCGGCACGATCTGCATGGACCAGTTCATGGTCGATCTCGACGGTGAGCCGGCCGCTGCCGGCGACGAGGTGGTGCTTTTCGGGTCCGGTCCGGACGTGCCGACCGCGCAGGACTGGGCGGAGGCGTGCGGCACCATCAGCTACGAGATCGTCACCAGGATCGGAGGCCGGACGACCCGGTCGTACGTCGACAGCGAGGCCATGCCATGAGCAGCACCCGCCGCCGCGTCGTCGGCTCGCTGGCCGGCGCGCTCGGCGTCGCCGCCGCCGGTGGCGCGATCACGATGGCCCGCCAGCAGCGGTCGATCAGTCGACGGGCCGGCGAGGACGTCGCCTTCGGGTCGCTGCACTCGGCGCCGATGACCGTCGTCACCGACGACGGGGTGCCGCTGCACGTCGAGGTCGACGAGGTCGACGACGCCCGTGCCCTCGACCTCGGCGGTCGGCTCTTCCGGCGCGTCCGCGGTGCCGCCCCGCACGTCACCGTGGTGTTCGTGCACGGGTTCTGCCTCAACCTCGACTGCTGGCACTTCCAGCGCGCGGCCTACCGCAACCTGGTGCGCACCGTCTTCTACGACCAGCGGTCGCACGGTCGCTCCGGCAGGTCCGACCGCGAGCACTCGACGTTCGACCAGCTGGGCCTCGACCTCAAGGCGGTGATCGACGCGGCGGCGCCGGACGGGCCGATCGTCCTGGTCGGGCACTCGATGGGCGGGATGGCGATCGTGGCGCTGCTCGAGCAGTTCCCCGAGCTGATCGGCGACCGGGTCGTCGGCATCGGCCTCATCTCCACCACCGCGGGCGGGCTGGACGTCAGCCGGATCCTGCTGCCGATGCTGCCCGCCCGGCTCAGCGGCCCGGTCGCCCACCGCGCGGTCCGGACCCTCCACCGCGGGCACCGGGCGATCGACATCATCCGTCGGGTCGGCCGCGCCGTGGCCACGGTGGCGACCGACCACTACGCCTTCGGCGGCGACGTCCCGGCGAGCTACGTCGTGTTCGTCGACGAGATGCTGTCGGCCACGCCGTTCGAGGTGGTCGCCGACTTCTTCCCGCACTTCTCCAGCCTCGACAAGTTCCACACCGTCGAGGCCTTCGGCGCGATCCCGACGTCGGTCATCTGTGGCACGGCCGACAAGCTCACCTCGATCGGCCACTCGCGCGAGCTGCACGAACGGATCCCGGACTCACGACTGCTGGAGTGCGACGGAGCGGGACACCTGGTGATCTTCGAGCGGCACGACCTGGTCAACGCCGAGCTCGACCAGCTCATCACCGCGGCCACGACGGGGGCCCGGAGCCGGTGACCACACCCATGAGCGAGCCGGTGATCGAGGTCGTCGGCCCGGAGGCGGCGGGCGTCGTACTCGATGTCGTGCGGACCGCCTTCGCCGACCGCCCGCCGATGGACCCGCCGACCGATGCGCTCTTCGAGACCGAGGAGAGCATCGCCGCCCGGTTGGCCGACGGTGGCGGCCTGGTCGCCCGGGTCGACGGCATCGCCGCCGGCGCCGTCCTGCTCGACGCCGAGCCGGACGGACGGACGGTCCACCTGCGCCGTTTCGGACTCACCCCGGCGGCACGCGGGCGGGGCGTCGCGGTGGCGTTGGTCCGCGCCGCGCTGCACGCCGCGGGCCGGCTGGGCGACGGGCTCGCGGAGCGGGCCGTGGTCTTCTCCCGTGAGGAGCTCCCGCACACGGCGCGCTTCTGGCGCCAGCGGGGCTTCGCCGAGACCGGCCGGCACGCGCCGTACGTCGAGATGTCCCGTGCGCTCCCGCACCGGATCGCCGTCCCGACCGCCGACGACATGCGCGCGCTGGCGGCGCGCGTCGCCGGCCGGCTGGTCGCCGGTGACGTGCTGGTGCTGAGCGGCGACCTCGGGGCCGGCAAGACCACGTTCACGCAGGGACTCGGGGCCGCGCTGCAGGTCCGGGGAGCCGTGACGTCGCCGACGTTCGTGATCTCGCGGGTGCATCCGTCCCTCGTCGGCGGACCGGACCTCGTGCACGTCGACGCCTACCGGCTCGGCGGCGCCGCCGAGCTCGACGACCTCGACCTCGACACCGACCTGGACCGTGCGGTCACGGTCGTCGAGTGGGGCGAGGGCCTGGCCGAGGACCTCGCCGACTCGCCGCTGGAGATCCGGATCCACCGGTCCATCGGCGGGGACGGGGACGGGGCCGACGATCCCCGCACCGTCGAGCTGGACCCCCTCGGAGCGCGCTGGCTGGGCGTCGATCTCGCCCGATAGCGGCCGTCTGCCTCCGTTCGATCCGAGCCGGATAGCCCGTTCTGACCATGCCTGAGAATCTTGCGAGCACACCCTGTCGTTATCACTACGGATAACGGTTCGGGCGGCGCATCGTGATGGTGCGTGCTGAGGGATCAGCACGGTCCACCATTGCTCGGAAGGTCCTTCCATGCGCTCGCGCATTCAGCTCGGTCTGTTCGCCTGTCTCGTGGCGATGCTCATTTCGACCCTCGTCGTCATCACCGGCGCCCCACAGGCGGATGCCCGCGCCCGGGTCACGCTCGCTCGCCCGGTGCACGCCCCGTCGGTCGTCGTGCTGAAGGGGCGTGCCCCGGTCGGCGCGAAGGTCCGCCTCGTCCGGCGGACGTCCGACGGATGGAAGCGGGTCGCCATCGACCGCGCCAACCGGCGGGGTCTCTACCGCGTGAGGGTGGCACGGCCGACGTCCCGCTGGGTGGTCCGGGCCGTCTCCCGCGGCAACCGCAGTCGGTGGCGCGTGGTCCGCGCCGCGCCCGCCCCGTTGCTCCCGCCGGACGACTCGCCCGTCGACGAGCCGCCCGTCGACGAGCCGCCGGTCGACGAGCCGCCGATCGACCCCCCGCCGGCCGACGATGCGTGCGGTGCTCGGCTCCAGAAGGCGGACGGCAGCTGGTGGGAGTGCTCGTTCGTCGACGAATTCGCCGGCGACACGGTCGACTCGACCAAGTGGATCGCGCAGCAGTCCGCGCTCAGCGGGGTCACCAACGGCAAGGCGTGCTACGCCCCGGAGCGGGGAGGCATCGCCGTGGCGAACGGCACGCTCCGGCTCACCGGTCTGCGGCACGCGGAGGAGTTCGTCTGCCAACGCCCGCTGGGAAGCTTCACGACCGATCTCACGGCCGCGACGATCACGACCAAGGGCCGCTTCAACCAGGCGTACGGGCGCTTCGCGTTCCGGGCGAAGATGCCGGACCTCGAGGTTCCGGGCGCCCACTCCGCGCTGTGGCTCTACCCGGACAAGCACCTCTACGGCCTCTGGCCGCTCTCGGGGGAGGTCGACGTCGCCGAGTGGTACAGCGCGATTCCGCGGCAGATCTTCCCGTCCGTCCACTACGTCGACGGTCTGAAGAACGTCCACTCCGGCCAGGACGGCATGGTCGAGGACGCCAGCGTCTTCCACACCTACGAGCTGGAGTGGACGCCGAAGACGATGCGCTTCTACTACGACGGGGTGCTCACCTTCCAGCACACGTGGCACCCGCTGGCGCCGCTCCTCGGGACGCAGCCGTTCGACAAGCCCTTCAACGTCGTGCTGACCCAGGCCTGGGGCGGCCTGTGGAACGCGCCGACCAGCCAGACGCCCGATCGGTTCACGATGACGGTCGACTGGGTGCGGGTCTGGAAGTGACTGCCCGGTAGTCGGGGACACACCCGGACACACCCGGCGGCGTGGAGCCGGGACCTTGGTCCCGCGACGGTCCCGGGCCGGATGCTCCGTTCTGACCATGTCCGCGAGTCTTGCGTCCACTCCTCGTCGTTATCACTACGGGTAACGCTCTGTGCGGCGCATCGTGGTCGTGCGTGCTGACGGGACAGCACTGATCATCAGCACTCTGGGAGGGGTCGCACGCATGCTTTGCCGTGCCCGCTTTGCCTTGTTCGTCTGCCTCGTGGCGACGACCGCCTCGGCTGTCGTCCTGGTCGAGGCGCCGCCCTCGATCGCCACGCTCGAGGACCCCGCGACCGAGCCCGAACCGGAGGTGACGCCCGACCCGGAGCTGGTCGACGCGTGCGGCCACCGTCCGCGCAAGTCCTCCACCACCCGGTGGGCGTGCACCTTCGTCGACGAGTTCGCCGGCACCGAGCTCGACCCGAGCAAGTGGCTCGCCCAGGAGACCGCGATCACCGGGATCACCAACGGCTCCGCCGGTTGCTACCTCAACAAGCCGTGGACGATCGCGGTCGCCGACGGAAGGCTACGACTCTCCGCGCGACGGACGGCCGAGCGCACCTGCGAGAGTCCGTACGGCGACTTCCAGACCGATCTGGTCGCGGCCACGGTCACGACCAAGGGACGGTTCAACCAGGCCTACGGGCGGTTCTCGTTCCGGGCGGCGATGCCGAACGTCCAGGTGCCCGGTGCCCACTCGGCCCTCTGGCTCTACCCGGACCGGCACACCTACGGCGTGTGGCCGTTCTCGGGCGAGATCGACGTGGCGGAGCGCTTCAGCGCCCTGCCGGACCGGATCTTTCCTTCGGTCCACTACGTCGACGGCGCGAAGAACGTCCACACCGGCTGGGACAGCACGATCGCGAACGCGAGCAAGTTCCACATCTACACGCTCGTCTGGACGCCGAAGAAGATGCGCTTCTACTACGACGGCGCCCTCGCCTTCGAGCACGCCTGGAACCCGCTGGCTCCGTTGCTGCGGCTCCAGCCTTTCGACAAGCCCTTCAACGTCGTGCTGACCCAGGCGTGGGGCGGGCTGTGGAACGCCGCCACCGAGGAGACGCCGGACCGGGCCAAGCTGGTGGTCGACTGGGTGAAGGTCTGGAAGTGATCGCGGCAGGCTAGCCTCGACGCGTGCTGCTCGCGTTCGACACGTCGTCCCCGACCGTCACCGTCGCAGTGCACGACGGTACCGACGTGGTCGCCCAGCTGACGTCGGGCGAGACGATGCGGCACGGGGAGCAGCTGACCCCCCTCGTCGACGCCGCGCTCCGCGAGGTCGGGATCGGTCCGTCTGACCTGACGGCCATCGCCGTCGGCGTCGGCCCGGGCCCGTTCACCGGGCTGCGGGTGGGGCTGGTCTCGGCACGCACCATGGCCTACGCGCTGCAGATCCCTGTCTACGGCGCGTGCTCCCTCGACGTCCTCGCGGTCGAGGCGGTCGAGTCCGGTGTCGTCGATGGTCCGTTCGTGGTCGCCAGCGACGCTCGGCGGCGGGAGGTCTACCTCGCGGCGTACGACGCCGCCGGCCTCCGGCTCTCCGGACCGGATGTCCAGCGTCCGGCCGATGTCGCGGAGGCGTTGCGCGCGCTGCCGGTCGTGGGCGAGGGCGCGAGGCTCTATCCCGACTTCTTCCCCGACGGCCGGGTGCCGCTGCGTCCCGCCGCCGGCTGGCTGGCGCGGTGCGTGGTGGAGGAGCGGGTCGAGCTGCGCGATCCCGAGCCGCTCTACCTCCGACGTCCCGACGCGGAGATCCCTCGCGCACCCAAGCCGGTCTCGTGACGTTGTCGGTCCGTCCTGCGGGCTCGGAGGACGTTGCCGTCATCGTGGACCTCGAGCTGGTCGCCTTCCCGCTCGATCCGTGGTCGGAGACGTTGGTCGAGGAGGGGGTTGCCGGCCGGGTGCCGACGACGTCGTACTTCGTCGCCGAGCAGGAGTCCGTCTTCGTCGGGCATGCGGCGGTCAGTGTGGTGCAGGACGTCGCGGAGCTGCAGCGGATCGCGACGGCGACCAGCGCGCGTCGTACCGGCGTGGCGTCGGCACTCCTCGCCGCCGTCCACGACCACGCCGCCGCCGGTGGTGCGGAGCGGCTGCTGCTCGAGGTGCGCGACGACAACGAGGCGGCGCTGGCGTTCTACGCGGGTGCGGGATTCGCGGAGGTCGCGCGGCGTGCGGGGTACTACCGCGACGGCACCGACGCCGTCGTGCTCCAGCGGTTTGTGAGAATGGACGGGTGACGACGACCGACGAACCGCTGGTGCTCGGGATCGAGACCTCCTGTGACGAGACCGGCGTCGGCATCGTCCGCGGTCACACGCTCCTGGCGGACGCGGTCGCGAGCAGCGTCGACGAGCACGCCCGCTTCGGCGGCGTCGTGCCGGAGGTCGCCAGCCGCGCCCACCTGGAGGCGATGGTGCCGACCATCGAGCGGGCGTGTGAGACCGCCGGGGTCGCGCTCCACGACCTCGACGCGATCGCCGTCACGAACGGACCCGGGCTCGCCGGGGCGCTCCTGGTCGGCGTCGCCGCGGCGAAGTCGCTCGCGTTCTCGCTCGGCAAGCCGTTGTACGGCGTCAACCACCTCGCCGCCCATGTCGCCGTCGACCAGCTCGAGCACGGACCGCTGCCGCAGCCGTGCCTCGCGCTGCTGGTCTCGGGCGGGCACTCCAGCCTGCTGCGGGTCACCGACGTCACCGGGGAGATCGACCCGATGGGCGCCACGATCGACGACGCGGCGGGGGAGGCGTTCGACAAGGTCGCCCGGCTGCTCGGCCTGCCGTTCCCCGGTGGTCCGCACATCGACCGGAGTGCGCTGTCGGGCTCGTCCGTGGCCATCGACTTCCCGCGGGGACTCACCGGTCGCCGTGACCTCGAGCGGCACCGGTTCGACTTCTCGTTCTCCGGCCTCAAGACCGCGGTAGCCCGTTGGGTCGAGGCCCGGGAGCGATCGGGCGAGCCGGTGCCGGTGGCCGACGTCGCCGCGTCCTTCCAGGAGGCGGTCTGCGACGTGCTCGTCCGCAAGGCGCTCGACGCCGCCTCGTCCGGGGGGATCGAGGACCTGCTCATCGGTGGTGGCGTCGCCGCCAACTCCCGGCTCCGCGCCATGGCCGAGGAACGGGCGTCGGCGCTCGGGATCCGGGTGCGGGTGCCGCGCCCCGGCCTCTGCACCGACAACGGCGCGATGGTCGCCGCGCTCGGCTCGGCGATCGTCGAGCGCGGACGCCCGGCGTCGTCGTACGACCTGCCGGCGGACTCGAGCCTGCCCGTCACCTCCGTCCTCGCTGGCTGAGCCCGTGCGCCTTCCCGACCCGGAGTGGCGGCTGGTCCGGCCGGCCGAGCCGTGCGGGACCGGGGTGCTGCTGCTCGCCGGGTCGAGCGGGCGGGTCGACGTCGACCGCGCCGCGCTGTTGGCGCGGCACGGCGCGACCGTCCTCGCGATCCGGTGGTTCGGCGGCCCAGGTCAACAACCCGGGCCGTACGGCGTCCCGCTCGAGCTCGTCGTCGACGCCCTCGACCTGCTCGGCCGGCTCGCCGTCGAGGTCAAGCAGCGTGCGCTGCTCGGGACGTCCTTCGGCGCCGAGGCCGCGCTGCTCGTCGCCGCGCTGGACGATCGCGTCGCCGTCACCGTGGCCTTCGCGCCGTCGGCGTACGTCTGGCCCGGCTACGGCGACGGCCGCTGGACCTCGCACTGGACCTGGCAGGGCGCGCCCCTGCCGCACGTTCCGTTGCGCGACGGCTGGACGCCGTCCTCCGACCCACCTGCCTACCGCGACTGGTACGCCGAGAGCCTCGCCGCCGCTCCTCCCGACGTCGTCGAGGCGGCGAGGATCCCGGTGGAGCGGATCCGAGGGCGGGTGGTGCTCGTCGCGGGTGGAGACGACCAGGTGTGGCCGTCCGTCGAGTTCGGCGCCGCCATCGCTGCTCGCCGCGACCCGCTCGGCCTCCCCACCGACGTCGTCGCCGGGCCCGGCGCCGGGCACCGCGCGCTGCTCCCGGGTGAAGCGGTCGTCAGCGCCGGACAGCGGATGCAGCGGGGTGGGACCGTAGCGGCGGACCAGGCGCTCGGCTCCCGAGCCTGGCCGGTCATCACCTCGGCGCTCGGGCTGACCTCACCACCGGCCCGCGGCAGCCGTCCGGCTGCCCGCTGATCCTTCCGAAGGGCCGTGGTGGCGGGCCCCGTCGTGGTTGCGACGCGGTCCCCGCGGCCGTGCCTGGGCGTGAGGAGGCCTTGGCTGCTCGCTGTGGTTGCGGCCGGTGCGGGAGGGCGGGTGGTCACGGTCGGCGGCCGGGTGCGGGCGCCGCTGGGCTCGCGGTGGTTGAGGTGCGACGAGCGCAGCGAGGAGGCTTGAAAACCACCCTTCGAGCGCGCCAATGACCCCGCCGATGGCGGGGTATCGGGGCTCGGTGGCTACTCGTCGGGCGGGTCGGGCGCGTCAGCGGCGTCGACCACCTCGGCCGGGT